>Ga0114934_10001246_pt1 | contig 16455 bp, 17 predicted proteins | sample 4SBtaG_2_FD_99695 | JGI IMG/M metagenome (GOLD analysis project Ga0114934, IMG submission 99695) | Deep subsurface microbial communities from Kolumbo volcano to uncover new lineages of life (NeLLi) - 4SBTROV10_white metaG | ecosystem: Environmental > Aquatic > Marine > Volcanic ... | reverse complement strand
GATTAAAATCTCAGACATCACATTTGCCAGGTTTTCAAATGATCAAAATTTTTGGAGCAAAACTTACCGTTTCTTCTGTTATTATTTTTTTGAAAATTTTAAATCGCTCAAGTTAGGAAATAGTAAAAATACCCATCTTCAGCCCCTACCAGCAAATCCGGCACGCCATTTTGATCCCAATCAACAATTGTCGGACACGTTGAATGTTCTGGCAAAATCTCGTCGGAAACCGAACCTTTGTTTTCAAACAGCAATTCACCCGGTTTTTCAGCCACGTTTTTCAAAAAATAAACGTTGCGATGGTTGACAAGCAAATCCGGCAGGCCGTCTTCGTCCCAATCCGCAGCAATGGGAACGGTGTACCCTCATTTTGCCTCGGCCGGGCCCTGAATGGAGCCGTCTTCCCCTACTTGAATCCGAATCATTTTCGCATCCGCCTTTAAATAGCAGGAGCGGCCCATTTTTGGGGATTGCCTCCGTTTAGATTCTCAATAAATCCCACGTGTATCCAGCTGTGTTCCCGCAGATGAGATCTTCGTCGCTGTCACCATCCCAGTCAAAGCAAAAGGGAGTGGCCAGGGCGCCAAATTTCAAGTAATTGACTTTTTAAAGTGAATTTAAATATCCGGCAAATTTTGTCAAAAATTTCCCTATTCTGGCGCTAACGATCGGTTTGGGATCGTACCGAGCTGACATAAAAAGCCTTTATGCCCTGGCATCTTCGCGATTTCCTCTCAAACTTCTTCCCTTTCCGCTCCTTCGGCAGTGAGAAAAATCCCCGGACTGCCCTCCACCGGGCACTTGGTCACACAAATGCCGCATCCGATGCACAAATCCTCTTTTACGTACGGGTACTTCACCCTCTTGATTTTCCCTTCGGCCGTCAGAAAATCACCTTCCCGAAACACAATCGCTTTTTCCGGCGTGGGACAGTGCTCCTGGCACACCATGCAATTGTCGCCGGAATTCCAGGGAATACAGCGATTGTGGTCAAAAAACGCCGTGCCGATTTTGGTTTTCTGTTTTGTAGCCAAATCCAGCAATTGAATCGCACCTGTGGGGCACACCTCACCACAGAGATTGCAGGTAAATTCACAGTAGCCCTCGCGAGGATTTCCAATGGGCGACCAGATGCCCTCCCAGCCGGTTTCCAACCATGACGGCTGCAGGAGTCCCCCGGTTGTGGAACACACCCGCACACACTCCTGACAGCGAATGCACTGTTCCAAAAACTGATCTTCCGGCAAAGCACCCGGCGGCCGCACGTGATTGCCGCGGCTTTCACGATTCACAAAATCGATTTTGAACAATCCAGCCGCCAGTACGCCGCTTCCAACCGATTGCAAAAAGCGCCGCCGTGAAAAATCAATTTTGGAAGCCTTCGGATTTTTCAAATTAAACTTGTAAGATACTGCCTGAGTTGGACAGGCATCCACACAATCCAGGGAATCGATGCACTCTGCTTTCGAAAAATCCACAAAATTATCCTCGATGGCATTCATTCGGCAATCAGCCTGGCAGATCCGGCAGGAAACGCAGCCCTCTTCGTCAACCGTTCGCTCCAGGATTCGGAATTTGGCAAAAATTCCCAGGAGCGCCCCCAGCGGACATACATTTCGACACCAAAAGCGCCTCGAAATCAGATTGAGTGAAAGAATCCCCAGAAACAGCAAAAAAATGGGGATCCCCTGTACAATCAAATGAAGGTTTACCGGCAAAAGCCAACCTTCCAAAAATCCGTGAACGCTCATGAGCATGGGTTGAAGAAACGCCACTGGCCAGAGCCAACTAAAAACGGACTCCGTTAAAACGACGAGCATGGGGTAAAGCGCCGTGGTAAAGGTACGGTTTGTAAGCGCAAGCGGATCAAAAAACCAGACAAACTGAACCGAAAAAAGCGCCATCACAACAAGCGCCGTCAAGATGCCAAACTTCAGCCAGCGGAATTTTGTGGAATCCCGCTGGAGTTTCCGTTTTCGCTTGATGAAGAGGTCGGCAAAGTCGATCATGGCACCGAGAGGGCAAATCCATCCACAGAAAAATCGGCCCAGAAAAATCGTCAGGAAAAGCAAAATACCGGCCGGAATCATGCCTGCGTAAACGCGATGGGAGGATAGAAACGTGAGCAGTGCGGTAAGGGGGCTCCACTGAAGAAAAAACTCTGCTCTCACTAGTGGGTGGTATGGGAAGGTCGCCTGAAAAAAGAGAATCAAAAAAAACAGAAAAAACAGGCTCTGGAAAAGAATCCGAATTTTATGGAGGTGCTTCATATAGGCCGCTCGATTCGCTTCAACCTAAACCTGATGGATGTGGACTTTCTTGAGGTCCAGTTCGCCCAATCCCCTTTTATGGGCATCCACAAGAAAACCAAGATCGTCAGGATTAAGTCCGAAAAGGGATGCGCCGAAAGAATCCACGGCCACCATGTCCGTACCGCCAATGACCGTGTAAATCCATTTCACATCGTCCAAATTGCCGCCCTGCGGGCCATTCCTGAGCAGCAGCCGCGTCGCATCCAAAATAGTGAGCCCGGGATGGAGAACAGAGGCAATGTCCACAATTTTCTGATCAAAGTGGCGGTGAATCTTCCCGCGATCGTTGCCCAGATACCCCATGAGATTTTTAATTCCCAGCGTAACCTGCGAAAGGCTGTGATGTTTGGCCGTGGGAAGATTGATCAGCACATCGGAATCGAGCACGTCTTTGTAGATTTTCCAGGAATGCAGGCGTTCTCCATCAGGGATTTTTACGGAAACATAATTTCGCTTGTATGGAAAATAAACTTCCGCTCCCGCTTTTTTTGCCGCGTCCGCCACACCGCTGTGTTCATAACTTCGTTTGGCTTCATTGCACGTTCGGTCAAATACACGCACTTTTTTGGCTCCCGCCTCCAGGCAAAGTTTGACGACCTCTGCCACCACCTCCGGATTTGTGTTTGCCCCCTGAGCCGGGGTTCGATCCCAACTCATATTGGGTTTCACTGCCACCACGTCGCCCTTATGGACAAACCGGCTCATGCCGCCTAATCCGGCAACTACCCGGTCAACCAAATCGGCGGCTTTTCCGCCCCGCGCCACGAATAAATCCGCGTCCGGCTGGTACGGCCGCTTAAACAGACGAAAATGAGATCGAGAAACAAAAACAGGAGGCAAAAAAGCAAGCAATCCCAGTTGGCTGCCGATTGACAAAAATGCTCTGCGCGATAAGATTTTCATCGAATTACCTCTGAGTTTAAAAGAAACCACAAGATAGAAATTATCTTTATTAACTGCCGTTTGGCAAATTTTAAGGAGAGGTGCCGCTCCGAGTTTGTCGCGTGTCCGGCTCAGGTGGAAAGAATCTCCGGCGGGGGGAATAGATTCTTCGCCCGCCGCACGGTCGCTGAGCTTGTCGAAGCGTGCGCCAAACTCAGAATGACATTTTTGCCTAATTTCTATTTCAATTTACTCAAAAAATAGACGAAATAGCAAGAGAAATTTTGAAAACAAAAAAATAGCTCGTTCTTTTCCACGGATTTCAAATCACTCAAATAAAATATTCCGTAGTTTGGTTGAAATCCTTTATAAAGAATAAATGCAGAATGATAGGAGATAAATTTTTAACGGGCATGCAAATTGAAAATCCGCTGAAGCCCGTCCCCCAACAGATTAATGCTCACAACCAGGAAAACGATCGCCATTCCGGGGAAAAACGACATCCACCAACCGTCTAAAAGAAAATCCTTTCCTTCGGCAATCATGTTTCCCCAGCTTGGCGTGGGCGGCTGAACGCCCAACCCGATAAAACTCAACGTGCTTTCGACCAGAACAATAATTCCGACCTTCATGGTCGCTGCCACCAAGACGGGCGTCAGACTATTAAAAAGCACATGCCGAAAGAATATTTTCCATTTAGGAATGTTCAAAAGGAAGGCGGCTTCAACAAAAGGCGCCTTTTTTATTGAAAGCACTTCTGCCCGAACCAGACGGGAAATTCCCATCCAACTGGTACCGCTTAGCAGCAAAATCAGCAGGATCAAATTATTTCCAAAAAAAGCAGCCACAAAAATATACAGAAAAATAATAGGAAAGGAAAGCATAAAATCAACTATACGCATGAGAACAAAATCAATTCGATTTCCTGAAAATCCCGCTATGCCTCCGTAAATGGTTCCCCACACCGTCGCCAAAAAGACAACAATGAGGGCAATGGTAACCGAAATGCGACTTCCGTAAAATACGCGTGTTAAAATATCCCTACCAAATTGATCGGTACCCATCGGATGCTGCCAGGTAGGCGCCTGAAGCTGCACCTGCGGACGCATGTCAATTTCATTTGGCTGGTAAGGGGTGAGAACGGGCGCAAATAAAGCGACAAATAAAAATAAGGCCACAAAGGCACTCCCGATACGAACCTCCCAATTTCTAAATAGCGGCTTCATCGATCCTGGCCACCACGGACGGATTTGACCCCGCTCATTTGACGTTCCCACTCTTTACCCTTTTTTGGCGCATTCAGAGAATGCGATTCCACTTTGCCCGCATATTTTATTCTCGGGTCAACCAGGGGATAAAGCAAATCGGAAAACAAATTGCCAAGAATGACCATGATGGCAATTAACGTGGTGCTCGCCAGAATGACAGGGTAGTCCCGGGTAAGAACCGCATGAAAAGTCAGCCAGCCCATTCCCGGCCAGGAAAAAAGATATTCCACAACCAGAGATCCGCTCAACAAAAAGGGGAATCCGAGACCAATAAGGGTCACCACGGGAAGAAGCGTGTTTTTCAGGGCATATTTAAAATAGATTATTTTGGATGAAATTCCAAACAAGCGGCTCTGCAAAATAAACTCTTTTTGCAGAATTCCGAGCATATTTCCGCGGACAAAACGTGTGGTGTAAGCCGCCGAACCCAGTGCCAATACAAGCACGGGAAGGACTAAATGATGCAGTAAATCAGCAAGATGAGAAAAAAGGTGGACGTTGCCCGACCCAAGAGTTACCGTTTGACCCGAGGGAAATAGGTGCCATTCAATTGAAAATACGAGAATGGCCATCAATCCAAGCCAGAACTCCGGAATACCAAAAAGAGTCAGAGCGATGATATTGATAAAATGCCCCACCTTTCGACGATAGTTAATCGCCGCCAGCACCCCGAAAAAAACTCCCAGTGCCAGTTCCAGCAAAAAGGCCGATACCGTCAGCATGAGTGTTGCCGGAATGGCATCCCTTAAGACACTGGCCACAGGCCGCTGCTGAGAAAAAGAATAGCCAAAATCCCCCGTCAAGAAATTCTTGAGCCACCGGAAATACTGGCTCGGTAAGGTGGCATTCATGCCCAAATCTTTTCGAATGGTAGCAATGGTTTCAGGAGAAAGGCGGGAATCCGTCAGATAATCAACCGGCGAGCCGGGGACCAAATGAATCATTATGAATGTAAATGTCAAAACGGCCAGCAAAAGAAATATGGAATGAGCAATTCGTCTAGCTACGATAGATACTAACATGCTACCCAAACATTCTCTACAAAATGAAACCCATTAAACATCACCTGCATGGAATTTCTAAAAAGGAGCGGTTATTGAAGTAGTTCCGCATTTTTTTATCCGGTTGAGAGATAGAAACCGATCCTCAAAATGATTTAATTTGACTTATCGAGCGGAATAAAAAAGCCCACCAATCGACATCAGTGGGCCCAGAAAATTAATACTTGTGATTAACTATGTTTCTTGAGTTTCCGCTTAATATCATCAATTTGGTAATTTGCATATTTTCTCCATCGGACGTCGCGAGCAGCGATTCGATATTCTTTAATTGCTTCATTATAACGACCGAGGCTCTCGAGCGCCCTTGCAGCCTCTATATGCGCTGGTGCAAACGATCTCCGTAAGGCAATCGACTTTTTGGCAGCATTCAGCCCTTTTTCAAATTCTTTTAAATCATTATATGCTTTGGCCATGCGGTAAAAGGCCTGATAGTCTCTTTGATTAAAACTAACAGCGTTTTCGTAGGCGCGAATGGCATCCTTTGTTTTTCCCAAATTTGTGTAGGAAACACCCAAAGCAACATAAGCTTTTGCGTATTTCGGATTTGCATTAATGGCATTTTGAAAAGCCTCGATTGCCTTTTTGTAATCCTTCTTCCTCGCGTAAATTCTGCCCATTTCATAATAGGCTTTGTAATTTTTGGGATTATTGGTAACAGCCGTCTGGTAAGTTTCTAGAGCCTTATTATATTTTCGTTCATCACGATAAAGCATTCCCAAGGCAAAATAATATTTAGCATTATTGGGATTAAAATGCAGCGCTTTTTCATAATATTTTTCTGCTTCAGCATATTTTCGGCTTTTTTTGTAGGCTAACCCCATCCCAAAATAGGCGTTCGCAAAGGTACTATCGATACTTAAGGCTTTTTTGTATTCATTAATCGCTTGCTGATATTGTCCCAACTTGAGATATTTATTGGCATTGTTAAAAGCATCAGCCTTTGCTTTCTCTCGTTTCATCAATGTTTTTGAAGAAGCAATTATTTCTTTTGATTTGGCAATAAGAGCATCATATTGTTTCTTGTATTTATTGTATTCATCCAATTTTTTTGCTTTGGATGCCTCGTCCATTTTTTGCCGAACAACACTGATTTTCTTTTGTAATTCTTGAAGTTGTTTTGTTTGATCTTGTTGCGCAAAAACGACCTTTGTCCCGACCTGAGAAATAATAAAAATTCCAAGCAGGATGGTGATAAACCCTCGAATTCTACCCTTCATGTGATCAGCCTCCTTAGTGAACCTTTTCATTACTTTAAAAAACTGGTGCCGAAGAGGGGACTCGAACCCCTACACCCATTTTGGGCACTACCCCCTCAAAGTAGCGTGTCTACCAGTTCCACCACTTCGGCACAATATCTTAACTAAACAGGAAAAGAGCTTACCATTACTTTTTAGGACTTTTGGGAGCACTGTTTGAGCCCGGAGCATTTGGAACCGACGTTTTACCCTGATTCGACTGGGCAGGTATCGAAGCCGGTTTCTTTTCTCCCTCAATGGGCGGTAATAAATCGGCTGCCGATTGTCTTGTTTTGCCCTCTTTTTCCATCTCTTTTCGCACCAAGCTCTTGTGAGTGGGCTGCTTTTTAATAATCAGGCCCTGAGTGATAGCACTCAAAAAAAACAACGTTGCAAGCACGACGGTTGCTTTCGATAAAAAGGTTGCCGCACCGCGCCCACCAAAAACAGTTCCCATTCCACCGCCAGCTCCACCAAAGGCACCTGACAAACCACCGCCCTTACTGGATTGCAGCAAAATAACGACCATCATTAAAATACACAATATTACATGAAATGCAATGATAACACCTAACACTCTTTATCCTTCCATTTTTAGGTTTTGTTACGTCTTTCTAAGAAAAAAGTTCCCCTGCACGCACAATCGCTTCAAATGAATCCGCCTTTAAACTGGCCCCACCCACTAACGCTCCATCAATATCCGGTTGGCTCAAAAGGGCTTCCGCATTATCCGGCTTGACACTTCCTCCATATTGAATCCGCACTTGCCCTGCTGTTTCTTCCCCGAATTTTTTTGCCACAATCGAGCGAATCAGTTGATGAACTTCAACGGCCTGTTCCGGAGATGCCGTTCGTCCTGTGCCAATCGCCCAAATGGGTTCATAGGCAATAATCATTTTCCTAACATCGGCTGCCAGCAATTCAAACAGTCCCTCGGTGACTTGCGACGTGATAATTGATTCCGTTTCATCTTTTTCACGCTGCGCCAATGTTTCGCCAACACACATGATGGGTGTTAATTTGGACACAATAGCTTTTTTTACTTTTTTGTTGACGGTTTCATTCGTTTCACCGAAATACTTGCGTCGCTCCGAGTGTCCAATGATAACATATTGTGTTCCCGTAGAAAGAAGCATTGGGGCGGAAACCTCCCCTGTAAAGGCGCCTTTCTCCTCAAAAAACATATTTTGGGCACCGAGGCCGATTCGCGTCCCCTTAAGCACCTCTGCAATAGGGACCAAAAATGGAAATGGAGGGCAAACAACCATATCTGATTTTTGATCATCAGACAGGTTTGATTTTATCGCCTCCACCAGCGCAAGTCCTTCTTGCAACGTTAAATTCATTTTCCAGTTACCGGCAACTATTTTTTTTCGCATAGCAAATTTATTCCTTATCCGTTAATGCCTCAAGCCCGGGCAATTTGTACCCGCTTAACAATTCCAGCGATGCTCCACCACCTGTGGAAATGTGGGTGATTTTGTCATCCAATTCTGCCTTGCTTACGGCTGAAACCGAATCGCCGCCCCCTACGATTGTAGTGGCACCTTTTTCAGTAGCCTTAGCCATGGCTTCAGCGATGGCATCCGTACCCCTGGCAAAAGTATCAATCTCAAAAATTCCCATTGGCCCGTTCCAGATAACGGTATTTGCCGTTACAATCATTTTTTCAAACCTGGCAATTGTTTCAGGCCCAATATCGACGCCTGCCATGTCCGAAGGAATCTGATCGGTCGGTACAATTTTTGTTTTTGCCTTGGGATCAATTTTATCAGCAACAACCACATCAACCGGAAGCATGAAGTCCACTTTTTTCGATTGAATTTCAGAAAGAATTTCCTTTGCCAGATTCACTTTGTCGGCTTCCAGAATGGATTTTCCAATTTCCAATTCCTGTGCCTTGAAAAAGGTGAAGGCCATTCCACCGCCAATCAGCAGGGCGTCCACTTTGTTTAGCAAATTTTGAATGACGTCAATTTTCCCGGAGATTTTTGCTCCGCCAATAATGGCTACAAACGGACGTACGGGCGATTCAACCGCTTTTGCAAGATATTCAATCTCTTTCTCCATCAGAAAACCCGCTACGCACGGAGAGATAAAATGAGTAACGCCTTCGGTTGAGGCGTGCGCCCGGTGTGCCGTTCCGAACGCATCGTTCACGTAAATCTCCCCGAGAGCCGCCAATTTTTTGGCAAATTCCGGATCGTTTTTTTCTTCTTCAATATGAAATCGAAGATTTTCCAGCAGAAGCACATCGCCCTGTTTGAGGGATGCAACCGCTTTTTCAATCGATTCGCCAACGCAATCGTTTACAAATCGGACAGGCTTACCCAGGAGCTCGCTCAGGCGATCCGCAACCGGTTTGAGGCTCATTGAGGGCACCACCTTGCCTTTTGGCCGCCCGAGATGAGACATCAAAATTAACTTTGCACCGTGCTCAATGCTGTACCGAATGGTTGGCAAAGCTTTTTGAATTCGGGTGTCGTTTGTAATGTGCCCCTGGTCGTCCAGAGGCACATTAAAATCAACCCGCATAAGCACACGTTTATTGTTTAAATCCACATCGCGAATGGACATTTTATTCATTACAAACTCCTATCTGATTGAAATTTATTTTCCGATCAGACGAATTAAATCGACCACGCGGTTTGAAAATCCCCACTCATTGTCGTACCAGGCTAATACCTTTATCATATTTCCCTCCATAACCATTGTGGAAGGAGCGTCGACCGTGGAAGAAACGCTCGTATGATTGTAATCGTGAGAAACCAGCGGGGTTTCTTCATAAGCTAAAATACCCTTCAATTCATTTTCGGATGCTTCTTTAAAAGCGGCATTCACTTCTTCCACCGTGACATTCTTTTTCACCTCGTAAACAGCATCGACCAGCGCCACGTTGGGAACCGGGACACGAATGGACATGGCATTGAGTTTTCCCTTCAATTCGGGAAGCACTTCGCCAACGGCTTTTGCAGCACCCGTAGTGGTGGGAATCATGGAAACGCCGGCCGCACGTGCGCGCCGCAAATCTTTATGGGGTAGATCAAGAATACGTTGGTCATTCGTGTAGGCATGAACGGTGGTCATTAAGCCTTTTACGATGCCGAATTTTTCCATAACAACTTTTGTGGTTGGCGCATAGCAATTTGTTGTACAGGACGCATTTGAAATAATGTGATGCTTATCCGGATCGTATTTCTTGTGATTGACACCAATCACAATAGTAATGTCAGGATCGGTTGCAGGTGCGGAAATAATAACCTTTCTGGCGCCGGCTTTCAGATGCATCGCCGCCTGGTCTCTCTTGCGAAACAGACCCGTGGATTCGACCACAACGTCCACACCGAGTTCTTTCCACGGTAATTTGCCGGGATCTCTTTCAGCAAAAGAAAGCACCTTTTTGCCATCCACGACAATGCTGTCATCCGTTGCCTCCACATCCTTTTCGTAAATGCCGTGATTGCTGTCATACTTCAACAAGTGGGCCAATGTGGCGGAATTTGTAATGTCATTCACCGCTACAAATTCGATATTGGGGTCGTCAAAACCAGCTCGAAAAACAAGACGTCCAATTCGCCCAAACCCGTTAATTCCAACCTTTATTGCCATTTTAAATCCTCCTTTTGCGTGTGATTCCTCAACTACTCAAATCTGCTGCCAGATCCAATAAATTCGAATGAATCTTTTTCTTTTTTGAAATAACATCGTTTAGCGGAACGAATATGTACTGTCCGTTTTGAAGCGCCGTCATCAGGCCCGATTTTCCCTCAAGCAGAGCCTCAACCGCATTTTGTCCGAATTTACTTGCCAGGAGACGATCAAAAACCGTGGTGACCCCTCCTCGTTGAATGTGCCCCAAAACTGAAATTCGTGTCTCATATCCAATTTTATTTTTCAATTTTCGCTCGATCGTGTATGCGCTCGATGCTCCTTCAGCCACGATGACGATGCTATTCGTCTTGCCGGCTTTGTATCGCTCGAATAAATGTTCGGCAATGGCATCTATATCATACGGAACTTCAGGAATAATTGCCGCTTCTGCCCCTGAGGCAATCGCAGAAACCAACGCCAAATAGCCAGAATCCCTGCCCATTACCTCAATAATAAACGCACGATCGTGAGAAGATGCCGTATCTCGGATAATGTCAATGAGGGAAACAATGGTGTTTAAAGCGGTATCTGCCCCTACACTGGTATCCGTTCCAAAAAGGTCATTATCAATGCTTCCGGGAATTCCAATCACGGGAATTTTCCTATTGTGAAGGGCAGTGGCACCCGCCATCGAACCATTTCCACCAATCACAACCAATCCATCGATGCCTGCTTCCCGAATATTTTCGACAGCCTGTTCCTGCCCCCGATCATATTTAAACTCCTCACAACGAGCCGACTGAAGAATCGTTCCTGCCCGTTGAATAATTCCGCTAACGGAGCGCGAATCCATCGATTCAAAATGCTTGTCCAGAAGACCGATAAAACCCTGACGAATTCCCACAACTTCCAATTTTTTAGACAGCGCCGTTCGAACAACCGACCGAATGGCGGCATTCATCCCGGAACAATCGCCGCCGCTTGTGAGTACACCAATTCGTTTCATAAAAACAAGACCTTTCAAAAGAGAATAAATTTAAATTTAAGTATAATCAATTTTATCCTAAATGTCAAGATATATTTGGAAAGAAACGAAATTTACACCCCCCTTTAACCAATTGTTAACAATCAGATATTTCACGGCTTAGGTGCTAACAGCGCCCCTATCGACAAAACCTTGTCAATAGGTGATTCACTTAGAATCTTTTCACCTGTTTGGCGAGCTGCCAAAGAGATTCTTCACTCGCTACCCTCGTTCAGAATGACGGCGGAAACGTATTACAGCCATTCTAAGAAGGCCGCCAACAAACGGCCGGCGAAGGCTCTTAGGCCCTGTCGGAACCCGCCTCTAACAGATTAGGCAAGAGTCCTATTCCTCCGATTCCGAATATTTTCCGAGAATTTGATTTATGATTTTTGTTGATGATCTTCCATGCACCAGCGGAATCGATACCACTTTTCCGCCGTAGCCCAACACAATATCGTGGCCAATAATTTGCTCAACAGAATAATCAGCACCTTTAACCAGAACATCTGGCATTAATTGGCCAATCAGTTCGTAAGGGGTATCTTCTTCAAAAATAACCACATAATCGACGGGGGCTAAATTGGCTAACATAAACGCTCGATCATCTTGCGAAATAATGGGCCGTTTAGGGCCTTTGTTCCGACGTACCGAAGCGTCTGAATTAATTCCCACGATTAGAACATCCCCCAAGCGTTTCGCCTTGTTTAGCAATTCAAGGTGTCCCCTGTGCACGAGATCGAAAATGCCGTTTGTAAAGACCAGAGTTTTGCCGCTTTTTTTCAGGTTCTCCCGCAAGGACAAAAGATCGTTCAATGAAATGATTTCACCCACGATCCGTTCCTTCAATCAAATATGTTTGCAAAAGCCGCTCACGATCAACTGGGACAATTCCTACTTCTTCGCACACAAGCCCTGCCGCACGATTGGCCAGCGAAGCCGCTTCAGGGAAACTCGCACCCGCTACCAGAGCCATCGTCAACGTACTAATAACCGTATCCCCCGCTCCCGAAACATCTCGCACCTTTCGGGCACGAGTAGGCACGTAAAACAGCCGATTGGAATTCTCAAAAACAGCCATCCCCTCTTCTCCCAGAGTTATCATTAAACAATTCGGATTGAGCTTTTCGAATAAAAGACGACCGGCTTTTTCAATCTGCTGCCGATTATCCAATCGCACTCCCAGGGCTTCCTCAGCCTCTTTTCGATTGGGTTTAAATACAGCCACTTCCCGATACGCAAAAAAATTGTCAAATTTTGGATCCACCATCACTGGCTTCTGAAAACGCTTTGCCGTTTGAATGGCAAACGAAATAAGACTTTCAACAATGAGGCCTTTATTGTAATCTTCAATAATCACTGCATCCACACGAGGAATCAGCCGAAGCAGGGTTTGCTTGAGCCGATTCAAAACATCACCGGCAATTGGTGTTCGCGCCTCCCGATCCGTTCTTACCACATGTTGGTGATGAGCAATTACTCGGGTTTTTACCGTGGTAGGCCGTTCAGAATCCCTGATCACGCCTTCAACGGGAAGATGGTTTTCAGAAAGAATGGAAAGAATTTCATTCCCGGAATTATCTTCTCCGACAACACCCACCAAATAGGGGATTCCGCCCAAAGATTTAATATTATTTCCAACATTTGCCGCACCTCCAAGGCGAGCAAAGTCACGCTCAATTTCCACTACGGGAACGGGCGCCTCCGGAGAAATCCGGCTTACCACGCCCCAGAGATAGCGATCGAGCATTAAATCTCCAAGCACAAGGATCTTCTTGTGGCGAAAATTCTCAAATAAATTTTCTATTTTTTCTCTTGAAATTGGAATCATATTTATTTAAATACAAAATGTGCCACGTGCTTTATCAGTACGCGGCACAACAAAACAGGTTCATTTTTTGCGCGATTTTATGATACGGCCGCTTCAAGTGCGCGCCCCACACGAAGTACCATGGCTTCATCAAAGGGCTTCCCCAAGATTTGAACACCAATGGGCAATCCCTTTTCATCTTTTCCGCATGGAAGAGAAAGGCCGGGAATTCCTGATAGATTCGCTGAAATGGTAAAAATGTCCGACAAATACATTTGCAGCGGATCGCCGGTTTTTTCACCCAATTTGAAAGCAGTTGTCGGGGAAGTCGGCGTTACAATAACATCATATTTTTCAAAGGCTTTTTCAAAATCCTGTTTAATCAATGTTCGAACTTTCTGGGCTCTGCGGTAGTAGGCTTCGTAATAACCGGCCGAAAGTACGTAAGTACCAAGCATGATTCGCCGTTTTACTTCATCTCCAAAGCCCTCACTCCGGGATTTCGTGTACATCTCTTCCAGATTCTTGATATCCTTGCTCCGGTAGCCGTAACGGGCACCATCGTAACGGGCTAAATTCGATGAGGCTTCCGCGGTTGCCAGAATGTAGTAGGTTGCAACCGAATATTCCGTATGCGGCAGCGACATTTCTTCTACCGTCGCCCCTTCTTTTTCGAGAATACGCAAACTCTCCTCTACCGATTTTCGAACGACGGGATCCAAACCTTCTCCGAAATATTCCCTGGGATAGCCGATTTTTAGTCCTTTAACCCCTTTTTCAAGATCGTTCCTAAAATCCGGCACGGATTGATTCAATGATGTTGAATCGTTGGGATCGTAGCCGGAAATGACATTCAGCAAAAGTGCCGAATCCCGCACACTTTTCGAAATGGGACCAATCTGATCAAGGGAGGACGCGAAAGCCACCAATCCAAATCGAGACACGCGCCCGTAGGTGGGTTTCAGCCCCACCACTCCGCACAAAGCAGCTGGCTGCCGAATAGAACCACCCGTGTCCGACCCAAGCGCCGCCATAACCAGATTGGCAGAAACAGCTGCAGCGGACCCTCCGGAAGACCCACCGGGGATTCTTTCGGAATCGTGAGGATTTCGCACGGGACCGAAATAGGACGTTTCGTTGGAAGAACCCATGGCAAATTCGTCCATATTGGTCTTACCAATGATGATCGCATCCTCCTGAAGCAATTTTTGAACGGCTGTTGCACTGTAGGGAGAAACAAAATTCTCCAAAATATGCGAACCACAGGTCGTTGTTTGACCTTTCAGATTCAGATTATCTTTCACTCCAACCACCATGCCCGCCAGCTTCCCGGCTGTTCCCTCCTTAATTTTTTTCTCAATGAACGCTGCCCTCTCCACAGCATCCTCGGAAAACACGGAAATAAAAGCGTTCAAATCCTTTTTGAAAGCTATTTCAGCCAGGAAAGCCTTCGTTGTTTCAACCAGCGATATGTCACCGGACATTATTTTTTCACGGAGATCAGAATAATCAGACTCAAAAATCACCACACCCTCGTTTCACTATTATCAGAATGCCATTTCCAAAAAACGGCTGTCATTTTTTATTTTCAGGAACTTCCTTATGCTGGGTTTCCTCATCCTCGCCACGAACCGCTTTTTTAAATTCACGGAGACCCTGTCCCAAGCCCTTTGCAAGCCCTGGAATCTTGGAACCCCCAAAAATCAGTACAACGATTAAAAAAATAATCAGCCATTCTGTGGGACCAATCGAACCCATGTTACACCTCCTAATCTATCCTGCAAGTTTCGAGGAACTGTTTTCCTCATTGTGCGTTGAGGAATTCTCCTCGTGTTTGCTACTCTCTTTTTCTTGAATCTCCTGGGTGTCCACTTCTGTTTCGATTTCGGCCTGGGTATTTTCAGGATAAGCATCTTCTATCATTTTTTTTGCCGAATCCGCTTCTTCTTCAAGATCGCGTTTTAAATCAGAAAGAACATCGCCCTCGGGTCCAATAATTTCATCCTTTACTTCATCTGCAGCACGTCTGAACTCCCGCATTCCTTTACCCAATCCCCTGGCCAACTCAGGCAGTCGGTCGGCACCAAAAACCAACAGAACCACAAGAAAGATCAGTAGTAATTCCGTTGGACCAATTGATCCAAACATACCATCACCTTCTTTCCAATGTTTTGTTTATCAATACCAGCGCACAACGTACGCGGCAATCGCAACCCCAATAATCCCGATCACGTTCAGCTTAAATGAAAAACCGAGCGTCACCGTAAACAAGGAAGCATTCAATGTGGTTGGAGCAATTCCTCCCACAGCGGATCGGAGAAAAAATTCCCGGACAACACCTGCGGGTAAAACCAAGCCAATGACTTCCCCTAAAGCCGAACCAATTAACGCCCCCAAAAAGAGAATAAGAAATAGGTACCAGAGTGATTTCTTTCGATGTGAAGCAACCGGCACATTTGTCTCCTTTTCGTTTATTTCGTTGGAAGTGACATTCCTGTTCTTTCAACCAAGATATCTAATTCGAAAATAATTAGACGTCCCCCGGAATCCGCCAAGAGCGGAAATCCTCAGCTTTTCCGGGTTAGGTTGCGGTGGAAAGAAGCCCCATCGTTACTCTTTTCCAAAGATCAGGTAAAAAAATAATCTAATTAGGACATTGTCCGAATCATTGATTGAAATATTTTCTTCCCATCCTCCGATCCCAAAAGCGCCTCAGAAGCCCGTTCCGGATGCGGCATCAGCCCCATAACATTTCCCCGTCGATTCACGATCCCCGCAATATTATTCAACGAGCCATTGGGATTTGCCTCCGGTGTTACGTCTCCTTCGGCAGAGGAATATCGCAACACAACCTGATTATTGGCTTCCAGTGCCTTCAAACCTTCAGAATCAATATAATAATTCCCTTCTTTGTGGGCAATGGGAATTTTCAACACTTCACCCGTTTGACAGGTCGATGTGAAATAGGTATCCGCATTTTCCACGCGAACATGAACAAATTTGCAAATAAAATGCAGCGATTGATTTTTGAGCATGGCACCCGGGAGAAGACCGATTTCCAGTAAAATCTGGAAACCATTGCAAATTCCAAGGAGTCTACCTCCGTTTTCTGCGTAATTGACCAATTCTTCCATGACGGGTGAAAATCGCGCAATAGCTCCTGTGCGCAAATAGTCGCCGTAGGAAAATCCCCCCGGGAGCACAACGGCATCACAGCGATTGATATCGTGTTGTTTGTGCCAGAGGTAAACCGCTTCCTGTCCCATAATTCG
>Ga0114934_10001243_pt1 | contig 16478 bp, 21 predicted proteins | sample 4SBtaG_2_FD_99695 | JGI IMG/M metagenome (GOLD analysis project Ga0114934, IMG submission 99695) | Deep subsurface microbial communities from Kolumbo volcano to uncover new lineages of life (NeLLi) - 4SBTROV10_white metaG | ecosystem: Environmental > Aquatic > Marine > Volcanic ... | reverse complement strand
GAAAACGGAAACGAATTAGCAGGGCATTTAACCTTGTTTAGATAACATTTTAATGTGACTAATCTATTTACTAATTATATCATTTCAGCAAAAGGATAGGTAGAGATTAGAAGCATTGAAAACCACGATTCCCCTCGTGTATTGCCCTATAGGTAACATTAACAAATAGGTCTGAAATTCAGTACAGGGCAAGCTGAAGGACGGGCCAAAAATGAAACAGAATGAAAATGAAGAATCGAATTATTTTAGGGTCTATTGTTGCGTTAGCAATAGCAGTAATCGTGCCTGCTTGCCAGAAGTACGAAGAAGGGCCGGGAGTGTCTTTAAGAAGAAAAATCCAGCGAATTGTTAATACTGATGAAGGTCCGTGGCAAACATCATGGTATGATCCTTATGGAGTCGCGTTGGACGCAAGTCAAGGAGTTTCGTTCGGAGATACCGGTCCTAACGATGTATGGACTTTTGATGGTAGTCTACCTGTGGCTGCTTGTGCTGGAGGCATGACTAACTTGCAATTCAAGAAAGATGGTACCGTTTCGGGGCAATTCTATTCTCCTGTTGGAACGTTAGATGCGAAATCTTGGAACGGTTGGTACGATCCGGAAGGGTTGGTAGGTAAAGTTGGCCTGGTGACTGTTCCTGGCACTTGGGAGTGGGACGATAGAAAAGAGGCGTTGAGAATCGTTTTTGTTTTTCCAACAACTGGTGACTGGAGTGACCCAGACGAAGTTGGATTCCCGATATCAGGATGGACGATGGATATATATTGTGATATTATTAAGTTATCCAACAAACAAGTTAAATTAGAGTTTAACTGGGGCGCGGACAGGTTTGGTTTGTTGCTAGACCAGATTTGCTGCTACTAGAAGTTGTTAATTAAAATGTAAATCGGCTTTTATGCCGGAAGGCCTTATAAGAAGGGGCGCGGACAGCGCTCCTTCTTCTGGGTTATTGTTAGAAAAGAAGAATATGTTCAAAGTGGTGGTAATAGGCATTGTTGCTTTAATTGGGTTAGTATCAAGTGGGTACTCTCAGAATTCTAGGTTCGAAAGAAACACAACCAGATTCGAGTACAATTTGTCTTTGGAGTTAGGGTCTGGAATGTTCACGCATTTTGGAGACTTGCCTAGATACAGCGATTATCAGTATCCTCAAATTAGAAGAGAGGGATATCACCTATCTCTTGACAAAAGAATTAATTCAATGTTCAGCGCCTCACTTCAGCTGAACTATGGTCACATTTCGCAAAACGGAAGTGTTAGACCAGACATTCATAATTTCTTGGCCACTACTTACGGTGGAACGATCCTTGGGTACTACCATTTTGATAACACGGATCAGAAGTATTTAAACAACAGGTTCGCTCCTTTTGTGGGGGCAGGAATAAGTTTAAAATACTTCAACTTAACTGCGGATATCTATGATGTTAACGGCTCTAAATATTACTATTGGTCAGACGGCTATTTGAAAGACCAGCCAGACGCGTATGAAAACTATTTCACCGCCAATAACATTAATCGGGACTACAACTACGAAACCAATCTTAAGGATTCGATCGTAGGATTGAGTAATATGCTCTTCAGTATTCCAGTAGAAGTAGGGGTTAGAATTAAAATCATTCCTGAATTATACGCGGATCTATCAATTCAGTACCATTTCGGATTTAATGATTTGTTAGATGGTCATGTTGGTAATGGCTTGGGTGATCAATTCACCTATTCCTCGGTGGGACTGTCTTATGTCTTTGGAACACAAAGAGAAGAAAAAGAAGAATACGAGGAGCTTTATGGTGACCTTGATATGGCTTCTATCGATGATTTTGATTACGATGGTGATGGCGTAATGTTTAGAGAAGATAAGTGCCCGGGAACACCAAAAGGTCATAGAGTCGACCAATGGGGATGTTCAATTGAGGTGCCTGAAGAACCTGTTCCAGATACCGTTGGAATAGAAGATATAGTTATTGAAATAATCAGTCAGAGCCCTATAGATTCTGTTCGATACATAATAATTGACAAAGCCACGGGAGATACTGTCTATGTTGGCTATACAGACAAAGACGGGTCGGTATCATATAAGTTTCCTGAGCCTGAACTTGGAGACAAAATAGAGTATGAAGTGATCTTGGACAAAACGGGATATTTCACAAAGAAATTTGACATTGACGAAACCCATGACGGAAGAGACAATTATAAATTTAACTGGGATGGTCCAATAGAAATGTACAAAATTGAAAAGGGAGTAGATGTTGGAAAGGTTTACGACTTAAGTACTATTTATTATGCTCGTGACAAGTATGACATACGGCCTGGAGCCAAGATAGAGCTTGACAAAATAGCAGCTGCACTAAGGGACAACCCAGAGATAACAATTGAGCTTGGATCGCATACGAGTTCCAGAGGTTCGGATAGTCATAATCAAAAACTTTCAGAACAAAGAGCAAAAGCTGCTGCGGAGTACTTATTTTCACAAGGAATCTCTAAAGATAGACTTACCTTTAAGGGATACGGTGAAAGTAAAATCATTAATAAATGTGTGAATGATGTACTCTGCACCGATGAAGAGCACGCTGTCAACAGAAGGACAGAGTTTAAAGTTGTAACACATTAAAAAAACCGATGATCAAAACAAGCTATCAGATTACTAAAAAACTTTTCGTTGACATGGTTGACGCAAAAGTAATATGCTTTCATTTCGGAAAGTTCAACTTCGAACTTGAAGATATACTGGCCACGAAGATAAAGGACGAATTGATTGAAAGTGACGTTGAAAAAGCAATTGTTAGAAAAATCAAGTCATCGTTCGTAGAGTCAATTCAGAACATTCGAACGCACTCAAAAATTGGAACTTCTCAAAAACTAGAAGGTCATTCTTATGGCGTAATAAGTGTCATTGAAAAAGAAGAGGAAATCACCATCCTAAGTGGCAACGTTATTGACCCTAAAGATGAGGATGTAATCGCCAGTAAGATTGATGCCATTAACGCGATGGATGAAAATGAATTGAAGGAAGCTTATATGGGTCAGCAAAGAGAAGGGCAAATATCTGAAAAGGGTGGGGCCGGACTTGGCTTAATGACAATGGCTAGAAATAGCGATCAGGATATACTGTACTATTTTGACGATACAGAAGATGGAAATAAAATGTTTTTAATGGAGGTGTCTTTCAAGTGCGAGCCACAGGTATAATCATATTATTATTTATTTCCTTAAGCGGTTTTGGTCAGATCCAAAACAAGCTTGAAGAATATAGCTCTGCAAGCGGAGGAGAGAAGGCTAATGCAGGATGCGAATTAGCGGACCTTTATTTGGACAATAAGGATTACTCAAATGCAATCAAGTACTCTAAAGAAGCACTTAAGCTAGCGGGAGACAGCGGGATTCCACAACTGGAATTAAAGGCATCAATAAGCTTGTCTGAAGGTTACGAGGGCGTGGGTCAAACGGCTAAGGCGATCAGCCAATATCAAACTACAGCAAGTCTTTCTAAAAAGTATAACCAAGCCGGATCTAGGGCGTATGCGTTGGAATCTATTGGGGTGCTAGGCTATAAAGCGAAAGATTACAAATCATCTATTTCCGGCTATCAGGGAATTATCGATTGTCAGTGTGCAACAAAGAAAAAGGTCGCTTCCGCTTACGAAGGAATAGCGTTGGCAAATTATAAAATAGGTAACACGCAAAAGGCCATATCTAACTACGCTTCTGCATATACAGCATATGACAAGGTCAACAATGCTAAAAGTGCAATAAAATGTAAAATACAAGAGGCTACATTGTTGGCAAATTACGGTGATAATGATAAGGCGATATCGATATTAAATGAGCTGAAAAAGTATGCTTCAAAAAACAATCAATCCTCTGGACTAATCGATATTGAAAATTTGATTAAGGCAATTGACGAAAATCAATTAGCGAAAGACAACTCCATAACGGAGTTTGATGAAAATGTAAGAAAAGATGAGTTGTCTCACATTGACAATCTAGAATTTGAAAACGTAAAGTCTCTAGCGGAAATTGGGCAGCTGAGCGTTGAAAATCAGGTTGTAGAATTGAGGCTTTATGCAGAAATGCAGGCTCATGAAAAAGACCAGGCTTTGTTTAAAATGGAAAGTGAAAACAAGCAAAGAAGACTGGATTCCGCTCAATTACAACTGTCTCTTCAAACTGCGGAAACAGAAAAAGCAAATGCGGAAACTGCACAATTCAAGGCGGAAGCCGAAAAGCTTAGTTGGCAGCTTACTGCAGTTATTGGAATATTAATGTTGATGGTTCTATTGGTATTTGTAATCATAAGGACTAACAGAAAACTCAAAGGAAAGAACCTTATAATCGAGAATCAGAACAACGAACTTGAAAATAAAAACAAAGCTCTGGACGACTCAAACGTTCTGCTTGCGGCAAAAAACAAACATATTACTGATTCGATAAATTATGCTAGTAAAATACAGGGGGCTTTATTGGCTAACAACTCAACCCTGTCTTCTGCCTTCACTGACCATTTCGTCTATAACTCTCCTAGGGACATTGTGTCTGGAGATTTCTCATGGGTGGATGACACTAAAGAAGATTGCATATTAGTCGTAGCAGATTGCACCGGCCATGGAGTGCCTGGTGCGCTCATTACAGTATTAGCGGTTGCTCAGCTAGAAAAAATAGTAAGGCAACATGAGGTGCGAGATCCTCAAAAAATATTAGCTGAATTAAATAATGATTTATACACGCTCTTTAAGAAAAGTAGTAAGTCAATTAGTGACGGTATGGATATATCCATCGTCAGTTTTAATAAGGCAACAAAAAGCTTATCCTATGCTGGAAGTAGAAAAGGTCTGATTTTGATGAAGGGAGAGTCTGAAGACGATCTTATCGAAATTAAGGGGTCTATCAAACACCTTGGGAACCAATTAGATCATACCGAGTTTAATCAAACCACATTACAACTTGAAGAGGGTGACACTTTCTACATGTTCAGTGATGGTTATTATGATCAAAAGGGAGGTCCTAAAGGGAAGAAGTTCTATCCTAAAAAATTCAAGGCTATGCTGCTAGAGAATAAAGATCTGAAGATGGTCGAGCAGCACAAAATCTTAGAAGACACCATGGACGAATGGTCAAAAGGAATGGAACGAATTGATGATATCTTAATTGTTGGAGTCAGGGCGTAACATAGGAAAAATGAAAAAATTTGAGAGCATAGCGTCAACTAGTACACCGTATATAAACTACGATCCTGGATCACGGGTCTACATTATTAGCGGAGAGTCAAGGCCGGAAGATGTAGAACAATTTTATGACCCGTTAATGAACTGGCTAGACGAGCTACAAAAAAATATAATAACAGAAGCACAGCAAAGTCGAGACGAACAGAAGCATGAGTTTATATTCGAATTTGAATACTACAATTCGGCATCTGGAAAGTACTTGTATCACATCATTTCCAAAATAGACGATATTCGAAACGCTGTTGAGAATCAGAGCTATTTGAATGGTAACATGTCAAAAGTTGAATTTGGAATTAACTGGCATCATGATCAGGAAGATGATTTTATGCAAGAAGCTGGAGAGGAGATGCAAGACGCTACGGAAATAGAAATTACCACTAAAGCAATCGAACATGAATAAGTACTATAAAGAAGGAACAAGCCATAGTCCTGTAGTTAGTTTAGATCCTGAAGGAGCAATAACAATTAAGGGAGAATCACGTCCAGAAGATGTGTCAGAATTTTACGGGCCGATTTCCAAATGGTTCGAGGATTGGGGTAGTAACCTTTACTTTAGAGCTGGCGAGTTTGATCAAGAGCAAGTTCGGACGGTTCGATTTGAGTATGAATACTTTAACTCTTCTTCTGCAAAGAAAATACTAGACCTACTTAGTCAAATAGCGGAGATTGAAGCTTCTCATAAACACATTACAATAACGGTCGAGTGGGCCTACGAGGCAGATGACGATGACATCGAAGATTCTGGAAAAGAACTTGAGGAAATGTCTGGAAAAACAATGACATTCGTGGCAATAACCGACTAAATATAAATAGACTAAGGTTTGACCCATAGTTACTTGTTATAGAGAAATAAATTGGAAAAGAGAAAAGAGTTTAAAAGAGTAATTCAGAATGCGGTTAATTCGAATATTGCCATAGTTATTTGGTCAGTCTTTTCTCTTATTTATTACTCTATAGATGTTGAGAATCTTATTTTAACATTCATTTCGTTACTCATACTTGTTCAAGGCAACTGGCTTGCAACCAAAGGTCTCTTAATCTACAAAGGATTTTTTAAAACGCTTTGGAATCAGACTTTTATGTGGATCTATCTACTCTTTGCGGTTTATATCACTGGTTATAAAGGAATATGGCAACTAATAGACCACATATTTCTTGCTGAGGGGTCAATTTATTGGCTTGAAATTCTGTTAAGAGCATTTGCAATAGTAGTCGGAGCCGAAATGTATAGAAGCTCGTTAACTATGCAGAGACTCACCCAAAATATGAATAGACAAGAGTTTCTATCAGACGAACTTCGTGACACCTTAGTCAATACCGTGCGAGATGACCAAGATTAGGAATGAAAAACTGATACAACTTTTCGGGACAAACGTTAGAAAGCATAGGCAGGCTAAAGGCTTGTCTCAAGTCTCCCTCTCGGACATGGCAAACATTAATCGAAGCCAAATTATCGACATAGAAGCCGGGAGAATAAATACTACTATTAGCACTGCTAACGCAGTGGCAAATGCTTTAGAGCTAAACATAGCTGAACTGTTTTCTTAAAGTTTGTTTACTCTACCAATTCGAAAATTTGGCAATCGCCATTGGACTTGTTTATTGTGAATGAACCAGACCAAGTTTTACATGAGCTAGACGCAGTCCAAGTATATATTCCTTTAACTAAGAAATAAGTTACACCACCGCTGCTGCATTGTGTCGGCTCAACACTAGCGGGAACACCTGTATTGCTAGTGCCAGTACATAATTCGATATCAAACCGATTACAAGCAGAAACATTTGACATCCAGAATGTGTAAGATCTCGTTTTCTTATTGCTAGTTGCATTATCTGGGCAATCTTCTTCTTTAGCGCAACCAATCAAAATCGACAGCAAGCCTAGGAAAACAACAAAAAGCAAAACCAAATTGCGCATCTGTTAAATGTACATAAAATTTGAGCGTTGAGATCCAAACCTACTACCTATTGAGAATTAATATTCAAACAATTGGCCGCTGAGGCTTACCTCTAAATGTGATCTTCATAAGTAAATGAGAAAGTACATAAGTGGGTGAGAATAGAATCAGATATTTTTTATTATGTTTTTGCCAGTTTTATAATAATTTTTATATATTAGCCATGTACTAATTAATCATAATCGAATCAATTCCCCTCGATGAGTTATGAAAGAAAGAATAAGAAATACCTATAGCCAGGTGCGCACTCTTATGTCCTTTAAAACGGCATATCAAATCGCACTTGATGAAGAGATGAAGCGTTTCGATAAAATCGACAACGCCACCGCGTCTCTAAAAGAATCAATCTATCGCTTTGACGATACAACTCCTGCAAGGGAGGCGTTAAGCACGCAGAACATTTGGAGATGTATAAAAGAGGGTGCGGATTTATCGCAACTCGATAAAGCTGACATGTTAGAAGGGTTCGACCGTAGAGCTGGAGCCGATGTAGGTCGCCTAAAATTGGCAAACAAGGGCTTCCAGCAATTTGAACATTTACTCTTGGAACAGCGGGTATTTACTTCTATCTATAAGAATGACCTAAATCAGGTTAACGAGTTAGATCAGGACTCTTCAATAATAAAAAGCCATACGCAGGATTCTGCTCCGGACAGGCCTTCTTTGTCCATAGCTGAAGCTGCAGTGATTTCATCGGAGATTCATCAAGATTCTAAACTATTGTCAGAGCTTATTGGCAAGGGCGTTAATTTCTCAGAGTTTGAGAAAGTATTTACCCGAGACACATCAAATGCGATGGGCATGGCTATTGCTTTTGGGCAACAGACAGCATTCGAAAAAATGCTCTTCAAAAAACCTGAAAGCATCACTGCTCGACACATGAGAATGTTGAGATTGCTTGTCGATCACCAAGAGGTGACTCCATTAACTGGCAAGCAAACCGAAATGCTCCAGTACGGAGAGGATCATTTAAAAACCCAGTGGGAAAAGGGAATGGTCAACAACCAAGTTAAATTCTTCCAAAAGGCGATTCAAAATAGATCTTATGAGGCAATCGATTTTGCTGCAAAGAAAGGTGTATACCCTGGCGAAGAAACGTTTCTTCAGTTAGAGCTATACCTAGAGAATCCTGCACTTTCTAAAATGGCCAAACTAGATATTGATAATGTATATCAAAGCTGTTGCGATGCTTCTTTAAAACAAGGCGTTATCACTAACGATACAGGTCTTATTAAGAGCGCACTATTAAAAGGAGCCGACCCCGAAGCATATAGGAAAGACTCTCTGGAGAGAACTTTGTTCTCAAGTCAAATAATGTCCTCCGAGTCACTCCAATCACAACAAACAGCACACGAAGGATTAAATAATTATGATCGGATAATTAAAGAATGTGAAGCTCAACTTTCGCTGCCGACCATGATTCGGCAAGGAGACATAGGCGAGCTAACAAAAGCATTGGATGGCGGAGCTGAATATACCAAAGCAACGCTTCGGGAGGTAATTAAGATTAACGACACTCCGAGAGCTAATGAGGTAATGGAGGCGTTAATAAAAGACCGGCTGTCTTTAAACAGAAAGGAGGCTGATAGCGTGTTGGGGAAACAAGATCCTACTCGCTATGAGTCGAAAATGTACCGAATGATAACGCAAGGAAAAGTTCCTCAATTGCAAGATGGCTCCTTAGACCACGGTTTCGTAACTCAAGCAGAGAGCGGATTTAGTGGTAGGGACATGGACAAAGTCGTCAACAACGCTTTTGATAAGGGGTTGATAACTGAGGATCAACAACAAAAGTGGGGGCAGCTTATTGACGCAACCGAAGACTTCCTAGAATTTAAACACGAGGAAGATATTAAGTGGGGCATGACAATGACTCCAGATTACGCTCCAGACAAACCGAATTCAAGCACCTTGAAAATGTAACATATGCACCTTCAAATCAACTTTTACCACCATTACATCGAAGTAATAAATGACAAAAATACCATTGGATACATGAATATTGAAAACGGAAAATATAAAGGAAAAGTACTGTTTGCAGGTGGGTACGAAATAGGTCGTGACCAAACAAACGCTGTACTAGATAAGCTTCCTCCGAAAGTCTCTAAGGGTGAATTTAGTATTAAAGACATGCGGGCGACACCTAACTCTAGCACATACCTAGAACTGGTTCCAATGAAATTAATCTTCGATCCGGCAAAAGACATGTACCTGGAGATTGACGCTGCAAGATGCGGGTGGCATAATTGGGTGAGGAAAGAAGAACTTTTTAAAAGGGTTAAACAGGCTGCCATTAAAACCGCACAAGAAACAAATCATGCGGTTAGTGATTTGGATCAAGCCTTAAGAACACTATTTACAACTGCCCGAGCTGTTAAGCTTGGGCCAAACGGAAGATATGTCTGAATCACAACATTACAAATTCGCGGTGCAGCTGTTGAATGCAAAAGCAAACCTTAATCAACTCTCTGACGAGCCGAAAATACTGCAGAATATAAGCAAGGCTCTTCATGATGATATGATTCCTGGCAAGCACGAGCTAAAGGATAACAATGATCGCCAGTTGCAATATGCCACAATAGATCATATGTGGAATGAAATGCAGCTATACATTCCGAAGATGTCCAGCAACGACATAAGCTCTTTCCTTAAAAAAGAGGGTAGACTGCTAAAAGTCATTTCAGAAGAAGTCAGGATACCTCAGTATGTAATAGATTCTTATAATGAATTGTTCGTAGAATACGGCCCTGACTCTATGCTAAAGGCACACCCTAGAGGGCGTTTAGGATTGTACAATGACATGACAAATGGAAACTATTCGGTGGACTCAGTTAGGCACCGAATGAAGCATTTACCGAAAACTCCGGTTTGCCTGTTTGAGCATTACGAAATGCAACCGAAGGCTCTGCAAAGGATTTGCGAAAAATATGAGGAGATGTATTTGAATGGCGAAGCAGACTATCCGGAAACGGCTAAGTTTTGCCAAGATGTAGAGGGAATAGGATACACCTTCGACTTCTATTTAGACAACCTCCCATATGCCTTGAGAAAAATAGAAATACCTCTTAATCAGGTTAAAGGATTTGAGGATTCGCTTCCCACCCCGAAGAAAGTACCTACGCAGGAGGGAATTAACGATGAAAACATTACCAATAAACTTGGACGCACTTACGAAAAAAATAAAACAAAGGACGTTCATGATAATTTAAATAACCCCGAAATAAGTATAGTTATGAAACAAAATGAAACAAAGAAAAAGCCAATCAATAAGGACTACGTTAGAGGAAATCTAGCCGATGTTCCTAAGGTATTGGAAAACGGAAATGTCGCTCTTACGGTGCTGGTGAATCAGTCCAACAATGGTGACTCAAAGAAAGAGCCCGAAGCCTTTGAGGTGATCTTCTACGGAGATGCTGCAGAGAAAGCGGGTGAACTAGCCAAAGGAGATTACATTGAAACATATGGAAAGCTCTCGGTTAAAGTTAACGACACTGAAAAAGGCAGATATGAGAACGAAACGATCTCTTCTGGTGGGTTCAAAATGCCTGAGTCGCATAACGATGCCATGGAAAAAGCTTCAACGGTTAGAGCGATCTCAGGAAGATTAGCAGCTGATCCTGTGTTCGACACGTTCCCTGGAACGGACAAAAATGGTGACGCTGTTGAAAATCAAATAGCAAAGTACACCGTAATGCAAAATCAGGATTATACTGACAACCAAGGCAAAGAAGTGAAAAGAAAGCCGTTGGCCATCAACTATGTTGCCTTCGGAAAAGAAGTAACAGCGCTGCAGTCCGAGAACTTGAAAAAAGGAGATTTGATTCTTGCGAAAGGAACTCCAAAAACTAACAAGTACTCGAACGATGATGGGAAAAAATTCCAGTCAAGATCGGTTGTACAGTCGGAGGTTAAAGTGCTTTTCAGAAAAGAACAATCTCAAGACAAAGCTGCAGAAGAAGCTCCAAAAGCGAAAGCAACGAAAGCAGCTTCGGCTAAACCAAAAGCCAAAAAAAAAAGCAGCGGAGTAAGCATGTAGATTAACCTCGCTTGTTATTCAATAGGCCGACTTCTTCATTAGAAGTCGGCTTTTTCATCTAACTGGAAAACCATGGAAACTGAAAATAGATTTGTTCAAAGGATCTCTGACACAATTTTACTCTTAAATAGAGGAAAGAAATTATCTGCAAAACCACAAAGGCTGATTCTACGAAGCCTGGTGTCAGAATACATCAAAAACCAACGTGACAATAAAGAGTCAATCATCTGGACAAAATACTCGCAAACCGAAAAAAACATGGAGCGTAGGTTATTGAGAAAGATAGGGGAGAGGATTCAGTAATCAATCCCTAGACACACCACCTTTAATAAGTGATCCATACTTATTCCATTCTCCGGAATAAGACCAGTGACGAGCTTAATCACGATACTATCGTAGTGCCTTGATCTCTGCCCCTGAAATGTCTATTCGAGTTACAAACGAAAATCTTACTTTTTAACTACAAGGGATGTGCTGACTTGCAGTAATATGTGGCCTGCTCCAATCCTGTATAAAAGTTCGGTCATGTTATTGCAACCTGAGGCTTTTATAATCCAGTCTCTATGGCCTTCGACAGTTCTATAAGATAGGCCTACAGTCTTGGCTATTTCTGCATTATCATAGCCGACAGCAACTAACTCTAAAATACGATGCTTCTTTTTGGTTAATTGAAGTGTACGCCTATCATATACACCGCCAAAACCAGACGCTATAAAACTTTCCCTCCATTTCAAAAACCGAGCGTTGCTAACGTTGATGTCTTTCTTGATTGAAGTAGCCGTTTCACCTTTCAAAAAACGTTTGACGGCATCGGATTTTTCAATTTCAGTAAATGATTGCTTCGCCATAGAAAACGCAAATTACGTAGTTAAATAAAACCGTACAAGTTGAAAATAGGTTTCGAATACTAAGCAGTGGCTTTATGTACAATGTGCATCTGAAATAGATCCCTGGTTTGCACTGTATTCTTCTCTCCGGCATGTTGTTGAAAGTGGGGGAAAGTTCCCTTTAGTTCGCAGAACTCCCATTCACCCAGCTTGTCAATGTTTCTCACCATTGAAACTAGATAATGAATTCGATTCTCCAGAATGATCTTAACATTCTGGTCGCACGTAGCGGTCACTAAATAAGTTCGTTGATCGCCATCATACATGATGTCTGTCACGAGGTATCTTTTTGTTCCTACAACTTTCATAGTGGTCTATTTTGAGTTCACCAAAATGGCCTTGAAATAGACCATGGAGAACCACATTGGCAATACAATATAGGTAAAAAGATTATCTTTTTGCCAGTTTCATAATGCTAAAGGGCTGAAAGCACCACTGGAGCTAAGTACTTAGCGACAAAAAAAAGCCCAATCCTATTTGATTGGGCAATTCTGAAAATTCGATTAAGCTACTTTTATTGGCTGAGATTTCAGAGATCCTATGTTTGCAAAAGCTCCATGATTTTCGATGAACGGAGACTTAAACAATGACCAGATCAGCTCCATTCCGAAGATGGTGATAAAGCTATTCACAAAAAGGTCTTGCTTTCTCAGAGCTTCTGCTGACGAACACGAAGGCGTGTTATCTCCTTTTTCTTGCTCCTTCATAGAAGGGAACATTTCAAGGACATTTGGCAGGGCAGACTTGGTCTCGAATTTACTTTTTGGTTGTTCAATCTCTCCAACAGTTCCTAAAACAACCTGTCCTGATTCTTTGCTATTACCATAATCTAACCAGTAAAACGGTCGTGAACTCATTCGTCCGTGGTTCGAAACGTTAACACCGCTGAGTGCCTCTCCAATTTGTTCCCTTGCTGATACAGTATCGACACAGGAAATGGTAACGTTTGCAGCCGATTCGGTATTCAATGTTTCGCTTGTGTACTTAACTGCTCTTGCTTCCCATGCAGTCCCGCATGATTGGTTAATTCTTGAAATAAGAATCTTGCATTTATGCTGACCCATATCCGAAGGGTAGAAGAACTGACGCCCAATGTTAGGCTGTTCCACCGTATCAGAATCAAAGGCTACAACATGGATGCCCGCATGATCCAACCCCAGTAATGTTAAATGCAATTTTGCTAGTTCTCTTAGAACATTCGAACCAGTACCTCCGCATCCGATAACATGTATAGTAATTGGGTGTGTTGGCGTTCTTAAATAAGATGGTGTATAGTGTCTTGCAGTTTTCATTGGATAATGTTTTTAAGAGTTTTACTAGTCTTGATTAATGCTTTAGATGGAAATTTACTTGACCCTTTGATCTGTTTTCTCCAAAGAGTATTGAGATTTCCCTCAACTGGTTTTCCGTGAATCTCCGAGAACAGTGAATTGAAAAACACGTTCTCGACATCGGTCATAATCTCGTTATAACTGTCAGTGTGTTTCTGTTTGTATTTTGCACTCCCTCTGCAAAGACTTCCTTCATTGCCAACATTGTGAAAAGGTGCTCTATAAATTGCCGTGTTTTCATTCGGTCTTCTGCTTGAGCTAAGTGCAAAGACCTCAACTGATTTATTATGGTATTTGAATATTAACGTTGGCACATTCGCTTTGCCCGACTTAATGTTCAACTTGTCAGTAAATCTTAACTCTCTCTCGCTTGCTTTAACATACCAAACCAAGCTAACGTCACCCGTTCCACTTTCCGCTTTAATAACGTTAGAAGGAATCATGCCGTCAAAAGACAACTTCGCATTGTGGTTCTCGTTAAGAAATTGTCCAAGGCTTTTAAGGGTATCTACTTTAAATGGTTTCGCAACTCCCAACACAAAATCTCCTTCGTGAGATTCTACATTAGCCGACTCCATGTAGTACTCGTGATTCATTCCATAAGGACTCTGTTCTTGGTAGATTGTAACAACCATTCTTGGCTTATATGATGAATTAAATAGGTTTAGCATTTTATAGATTTTTAATGATTTCAACTACTTCGTGAGTCAATTCTACGAACCTGATAATGTCCAAAGGAAAGTCACTAGGCTGTGCAAATTCGAAAGACTTGTCTCCTTGGTGAAAATGAGTAACGCATTGAAAGTCAACCTGACCAAAGTTATTGGATTGATCTTGAAGCCATGTTTGATAGTTGTGAAAAACTACATCATCATCACTCCAAAAGACTCCGAATAAATCCGAGGGTACAACTGGTACTCCATCTTCCTCTTCTCCCAAAAACCCATAATCATAATTGTAAATGTTGTCTTTGTTCTCTACCAATTTCACAAGGAGATCAGCCCATTGACCCATCAACCTCTTTTGAGTTACGCCAGTTGCGTTCGCAATTGTCTTGAACGAGGCAATGGTATCTTCGAACGATTTGCTTGGGTTCGAAAGTCTTGCTTTATAGTCAGCAATATCTCCAGACTGATAACTCTTGGCAAGTGCTTCATATTCCTTGGCATCTTCCTTATCAAGCCCTTCCAATTCCTCCTCCATCATTTCAAAAGCCCAGTCCATCGGAAACTCCAGATGATCTTCACCCCATAAAGCAACCTTAGTTGCACGGGCATAATAGCCAACAAGGTTTATCATAGTCTCTTGAAGTTGTGAATTGTGCGCTATGTCTTCTAAAAATTTAACCTCAAAGGCATAGAAAGTGTATGAACAAATAGCTTCGATTTCCTGACCAAATGCGAGAAACAGGCTGTCGCTGTCCCAATCTCCACCCATGATCTTAAACCAATGCTCTCCCTTGTAGTTTTCTATCTCGGAAACCAAGTGACAAGCCAACTCAGAAACAGTTGGCTGGCTTGTCCATAACTTGACTTCCCCTTGGTTCACTACTTCCAAAAAATCATTCATTAATTCAATTGCCTCTATTGGATCACCTGAATTATTGTCCCTTCTAGTTGCCACAAGGTCGGCTGACCCTATTGCATTCAAAGGCAGTTTTACAGCAGAAACGCTAGACCGTTGGAAGGTAGGAGCACTCTTTCTACTTTGTCCGTTGACATTTCCAACTCCTGCTCCCTTAACAATATGGAGGCTATTGAATTGTACCTCTCCTTTGTCTTTCCCTTGTCTTCTGATATGTTGTTTCGCTCTTTGCATTTTTCAATTGCCTCTTTAGTTGTCATAGTTATCCTTTTGTTCCTACGGTAGTTGTGAATTCGTACACTAGTATGTCGTTCTCTATGCCCTTTTCATTGTAGGTTGCATTAACCAATTCAGGATGAATATTTGCGTAGAAAGACATTATTTCATCAGGCGATACTGTTGGATCAAAATCTCTTAAAATAGTGTCCTCGCCACCGTTCTTGAAAATAAATTTTCTTGGTATTTGTTTTACTTGAATCATTATGCGTTGGTGTTTTCGGTGAATAATGTAGGTGAATCCGATTCTGTTAGCTCCTGTTTGGCGGGCTTCTTAGCCTGAACTTTCTTGGTCGCCTTTTCCTTTACCGCTTCTTCCGATGCTTTAATTATCGCCTCCCATCGTTGTACTTCCTTGTAATTATTAGTCGCTTTAGCGATTGGACGGCAAATATTGACTCCCATGTATTGATCTAATTGCTCCGCTGTCCCCTTAAGTAACAATGGAGGGAAAACGGTCTTTGACGTACTTTTATAATGTACCAATACGGTCAGTTGATCTTCCTTCTTTCTAATGGTTAGAGTTAAGTCAGAGTCAGTCTGCATGGCTTCTTTTATCGTTTGGAAAAAATTTGATTGTATCATCGTTTTTGGATTTAGTAGTGAATATTTAAAGCAGTCCTTCGTCAGCGAAAGACAAGTATGAATCTGAGGTTAAAATGATGTGATCGAGTAGGGGTAAATCAAGTGCCTTTCCGATTTCCACAACCTTCTTTGTAAGTTCAATATCGCTTCTAGAGGGCTGTGTTTTCCCACTTGGGTGATTATGGCAAAGCACAATACTTGACGCATTTGCAACCAAAGCATATTGAAACAATATTTTATTATCGCAGATAGTTCCTGATATGCCACCTATTGAAATGGTAGCAAAGCCCACGGTGTTATTTGCTCGATTCAGAAACAAAGCAACCATCGCTTCTCTATGATCTAGATCAACTGGAAAAATTGGTCGGAGTTGTTCAACAGCAGCACTACTACTTTGAATCTTTCTTCTTTTCTGTTCCGTTCTTTTATAAGAAACCTGTACTTCGTTTAAATTGCTTTTCAATATCATAGCCTAAAGAGTTATCGGTGCGTTCGTTCACTTCCACCTTACAAGCTTGCTTAGACAATAAAAATCCTGTTCGTGTCCAATATTTTTTGGACAAATAGTGCTAGAAGTTCTTATGAGACTTCATTAGAAAT
>Ga0114934_10001242_pt1 | contig 16486 bp, 17 predicted proteins | sample 4SBtaG_2_FD_99695 | JGI IMG/M metagenome (GOLD analysis project Ga0114934, IMG submission 99695) | Deep subsurface microbial communities from Kolumbo volcano to uncover new lineages of life (NeLLi) - 4SBTROV10_white metaG | ecosystem: Environmental > Aquatic > Marine > Volcanic ... | reverse complement strand
TGATCTTACCCCGAAATAATTGACACTTATGCGACACATAATTCGTATTCATTGGGTGACTGATAATTCAAACTAGAATGTAATCTATCCTGATTATAAAAGCGAATATAGTCTATGATATAAGCCATCGCTTCTTCTAATCGTTTAAAGTTCTGAAAGTAAACCATCTCGGTTTTCAGCGTATGATAAAATGATTCTTTATTCGCATTGTCCCAACAACAGCCTTTACGGCTTTTACTCACTAACAACTTATGTTCATCTAATACCTCTTTCAATGCTTTGTTTCCAAACTCAGGGCCGCGATCGGTATGAAAGATTGTGCCTGATTTTGGTTTGTTATCTTCCAAGGCCATTAATAACGCTTCTCGTGCCACAGTCGCGTCCAGTGATTTAGCAAAATGCCATCCAATAATCTTACGCGTATATAAATCCATTATGGTACACAGATAGTTCCAGTTATTACCCACTCGAATATACGTGACATCACAGACCCACACTTCATTAGGCTGTGTTACAGGCGCTCTATCCAGTAACAAGTTTTTCGGTTCCCATATAAGATGATGTCGATGACGGTGTGGCTTGAAACGTCGTGTCATCTTCGCTTGAATATCATTGTTTTGCATCAAACGGGCGATACGATTACGACTACAGCGTTCTCCCTGTCGTTTCAAAGCAGCATGCACACGAGGGTAGCCATAAGTTTCGCGACTGGCTTTATGTATCTCAACAACCTTCTTCAGTAAGCGATCATTATCACATTGTCGCTGACTTTTTTGTCGGTGCTTCCAAGCGTAATAGCCTGCACGAGTCACACCACACTTCCGGCACATAACAGCGATAGGACACTGTTGTTTATGTTCATCAATGAACCGGAAGATATCTACTTTTTTCCAGGGAATAACCTCTCTGCTTTTTTTAAAACAACATTCTCTGAACGTAATCGTTTCAATTCTCTCTCTAACGATTTAATTTTTTTCTGTGCATCCATCAGTTCATTGATGGAGCGTGCTTCGGTTTCATTATCTTTTATTTTACCTTTGCGCATTTCTCCTCTCCAGCGATACAACATAATGGGATGTATCTGTAAGGCGTCGGCAACGTCAATAGACTGTATATTCGGATGATTCGTTACTGTGACAGCGGTATGTTTAAATTCATAATTATAATATGTATGTTCTTCTTTCTTTTTCATTGGACACCTCTTCTAACTCGGTTGAAGGAGGTGTCAACTAGATCGGGGTAAGATCAGTCGATGTTGAGCCGTTTGTTATGTGTTTCTATATTATTTAACATAACCAAAATAAATAGCCACTATTGCAATTAATGTAGAAACTAAGAATTTCCAGTGCTTAAGCCAAAAGGCTTTTAATAATGTTAAAGTCTCATTTTTTTCCGGAAATTTTGATGGTGAATCAAACCAGCCATTTCTTTCTAATTCTTGTACTTCGTTTGCTTTAAATATTTGACCTTCAGGGGCATTGATTGGGTGATACATATATGTTGGTGCATTTTCTTTTTTTATCGCAGCTTTCTTTTGGTCGTTGACCCAATTAGTTACTAAATCGATTTTCTTTTCAGGAGCATAAGCTCCCTCAGAAAGCTTTTTTTCAACTGCTTCCAGACCATCTTCTTCTAGCTTTTTTATAATTTCCTCTTTGTTTAGCATTTCCTTATTCCATATGACACATAACTAGGTGTTATCGGACACTTTGTCCAATAATGTATTATATATTCTGAAAGGTAACATCGGTGAAATTCTCCGTGTTTCAATAAAATAAGTGATGATTTCATTATTAATGACGATATATTCACAGTGTCCACTTTGCTGTTTTCAATATCTAACAAAATGTCTGCTCCAGCCTATCATTATTACAAAGACAAATGGCTGCTTTTTGTATTAAGCGGTAGTTAAAAGTATTTGATAGGCCATCGATAATGGTTAACAGTGAGTGCTCAAAGCACTTTCTCCTATTAATTATCAGCACCTTATTGAGAGTGCTAGCTTCCATTTGTACGAAAAAATCTGATATGTTCTAAAGCAGATAGGATTTATGACCGATATAAGATGTAAGTAGTCAATTAAAGATTAATTGTAATGGCAGGAGGTTGTTATGTCGCATTCAGTTAATGATGTTGGATCATATCCATGATACTCGGAAATAGCATACCCATAGCACGTTCGTTTTCATCCATGGCGGCGTTGCTCCTCTTCTCAGGGAATTACCATGCATCATCGTCGCGCCTTGCCCTGAATAAAAACGAACGCACTCTGAATACGTATTTCCAAGTATCATGGATATAATTACCAGTCTAAATATCAATGAATACTTTAATGATGCTATTCATGATGCTATATCCCACCAGCGTATTGGGTTAAATGATGAGACGGTTGTCTATATTGTAAATTTGCTAACTTATTACACGCTTTCCGAAAATATTTATGAAGTAGATTCAGACGGAATTTCAGCAAAGCCACTTGCGTTAATCTACAAAGATGCAATAGAAGCAGGCTCTGGTGAAGAACGAAATTCGCATTTGAGAAAACTTGGTGATGTTGCTCTTTTTACCTCAGGGTTCTTTGCTGCGAGTTTTGAGCGAAGCGCAGTTGGTATTGATTATTTTATTTCTATGGGTGGTAATGCTTATAGTTCCTTAGCAGATAATCATCCACATACTATCCCTGATAAAGGACTATGTGGTGTATTTACTGATCTCGCTGATCATTTCATGAGTTATGTCGATGTCTTAACGGAAGTCAGTGAAAGTAATGATCTGAATGATAATCGAGATGTTTTGTGTCTGTATGAATCCTGGTTAAAGACGGGAAGTGAATATGCACGCAGCCGGCTGCAGGAAAATGGCGTACTGACTTTTCCTTCTAACCAGAAGAAGCATTGAACAGGAGTATTTCGATTTCACTTAACTACTTTCAGGAGCAACTTCAGACTATCTATGAGATCGATACAGTTCATTCTGTGCATGATTTTTTAATCACGGATAAGCGGCTGGCTGATATTTTATCTTGTCAGACTAGTTCACGTGACAATGATGAAAGATTATTAATAGCTGAATATGAAGATGGGCTTGATCTGTCGCTGTATATTGCTGCCGATGTGATGAAGCACCTTGAAAATGCACACCCAATAGATTTATTAGAACAGGGAAAATATTCAGAATTCTGTTTAATGTTGGAGGGTGTTAGCCATTTTCTTTATATCGTCTGGAATGCACAGCACCAGAAGAAAGTCACTTTACTTGAAATGGAGTTACAAGCCGAGATAGATAAATTTATACTGCTTCAGGCCTTAGCTGACAGTGATAGTAATTTACAAAATTGGTTATTTGAAAAAAATGGATTTGATGAAATGTTAACTGAGAATGAATTGGAACGTTATAAACAAGCTAACTATTATGCAGCTAAATACTGCATGAGTCTGCAACAGCAGTACAAGCCACGTGACTTAAATAATGATTTACTGAAAGAGTTACGGCGTTTTTATCGTTTAGTACAGGAAGACAAAATTAGATATATAAATCGACGATTACACTAAGAATTATCTTTTCATTGCATCGAAGAAATCATTGTTATTCTTAGTTGCTTTTAAACGCTCAAGCAGGAATTCCATGCCGGCAAGTTCTTCCATGGGATGTAATATTTTGCGTAGTATCCAGATCTTTTGTAGGTCGGCTTCGCTAGTGAGCAATTCTTCCCTGCGCGTACCGGATCGATTGATATTAATAGCAGGATAAATACGTTTCTCTGCAATATTACGATCCAGATGTAATTCCATGTTACCCGTACCTTTAAATTCTTCGTAGATGACATCATCCATTCTTGAACCGGTTTCGACCAGAGCAGTTGCGATAATGGTCAAGCTACCACCTTCTTCAATATTTCGAGCGGCACCAAAGAAACGTTTTGGTCTTTGTAAGGCATTGGCATCAACGCCACCAGTAAGTACCTTGCCAGAAGAGGGGATTACCGTGTTATAAGCACGTGCCAGACGTGTAATTGAGTCGAGTAGAATAACCACGTCTTTTTTATGTTCGGTTAATCGTTTGGCACGTTCAATTACCATTTCTGCCACTTGTACGTGTCGACTGGCAGGCTCATCAAAAGTACTGGATATAACTTCACCGCGTACTGAGCGTTCCATTTCAGTTACTTCTTCAGGACGTTCATCAATTAGTAATACAATAAGGTGAACTTCTGGATGATTGTGTGCAATAGACTGCGCAATACCTTGCAGGATCATAGTTTTGCCTGCTTTTGGTGGCGATACAATCAAACCACGTTGGCCTTTACCAATGGGTGAAGCAAGATCAATTACTCTTGGAGTCAAATCTTCAGTGCTGCCATTTCCCAATTCAAGAGTTAGACGTTCATTGGCAAATAATGGTGTCAGATTCTCAAATAATATTTTGCCCTTGGCTTTTTCTAGTGGTTCGAAGTTTATTTCATTAATTTTGAGTAGAGCAAAGTAGCGTTCGCCATCTTTTGGTGGCCTGATTTTGCCGGAGATATTATCGCCTGTTCTCAGGTTAAATCGTCTTATCTGACTGGGTGAAACATAAATATCATCGGGGCCAGCAAGATAAGAGCTGCCTGCAGAACGTAAGAAACCAAAGCCATCTTGAAGAATTTCCAGTACCCCATCGCCATGAATATCGACCCCTTTCTTGGCCTGGGCTTTTAATATTTCAAATATGACGTCTTGTTTTCGAGAGCGGGCCAGATTGTTAAGGCCGAGTTCGGTTGAGATGGTAACGAGTTCTGTGGCTGGTTTTTGTTTGAGTTCTGTCAGGTTCATAGGCTTAGAAAGTTAAGTGAGAATGGATTTTTAGTCGGCAAACGGAATCGTTTGCAAAATTAAAACGGATTTTTAGTTTTTTGTTTTAAAGGGATTGGGTTTTGGGTTGAAACAAATTACTTGATTTCCTAATAAAAGTAGCATGCGTTTAGGCATACGTCCAGCTTTATTTATTAATCGTTTATTAGATATTGGTATCGATAAAGGCTTCTAACTGAGATTTGGAAGCAGCGCCCACTTTTGTAGCAACAACGTCACCATCTTTAAACAAGATAAGTGTTGGTATGCCTCTGACACCATATGTCTGCGGCGTATTTTGATTATCATCGATATTAATTTTAGCAACCGTCAATTTATCTTTATATTGATCTGCCAGCTCATCAAGAATAGGCGCAATCATTTTACAGGGTCCACACCATTCAGCCCAAAAATCCAGAATCACAGCCTGATCTGATTTTAAAACTTCATCTTCAAAGCTCGAATCTGTAACATGTAATATACTGTCGCTCATTTATTTCGTAGTCCTTATTAGTGTGTGAGGATGCAATTTCAACGAAATTAAAGATCAATTGCAAGCTTGAATTTATACACTATAAATTTTCAGGCTAATAATAAGGCTAATAAATGGCATCAAAAACTACAAACACGCCTGAATTCAAGCAATTTGCTCTGGATGAGCGCTTACTTACTGCCCTTGATGAAATAGGTTTTAAAAATTGCACGCCGATTCAGGCAGAGTGTTTGCCTTTAATCCTCGACGGTCATGATATTGCGGGTCAGGCGCAAACAGGCACGGGCAAAACAGCCGCATTTTTACTTTCAACATTTCATTTTTTACTTTCCAGTCCGGCAAAAAATAAAAGTAATTTGCGTGCATTAATCATTGCGCCGACGCGCGAACTTGCTATCCAGATTCATAAAGATGCCGAAATGTTTAATAAACATTGCGGACTAAAATTAGCACTCGTCTATGGTGGTGTTGATTATGAGAAACAGCGTGCGTCATTAGCAGACGGCGTTGATATTTTAATTGGTACCCCGGGTCGTTTGATCGATTATTCAAAACAGAAAGTGTTTAGTTTTAAAAACGTCGAGATTGTTGTCCTCGATGAAGCTGATCGTATGTTTGATCTTGGTTTTATTAGTGATATCCGTTATATGCTCCGACGTATGCCGAAGCCGGATAAACGTTTAAATATGCTGTTTTCAGCGACTTTATCGCACCGGGTGATGGAATTAGCTTATGAACATATGAATAGCCCAACACAGGTAAAAATTAACCCGGAACAAGTTACTGCGGATAAGGTGACGCAGCTACTTTACCATGTTGCTAATGATGAAAAGATTCCGTTATTGATTGGTCTTCTTAAACATATGGATCCGCATCGCACGATTGTCTTCGTCAATACCAAACGCGTGGCCGAAAAAGTATGGTCTTTCCTTGAAGGCAATGGAATTCATTCTGCAATTCTATCTGGTGATGTCCCGCAAAAGAAACGGACACGATTATTCAATGAATTTTCAAAAGGTGAATTGGCAGCGTTAGTTGCAACTGATCTTGCCGCGCGTGGTTTGCATATTCCGGATGTGAGTCATGTGTTTAATTATGATCTGCCGCAAAATTGTGAAGACTATGTGCACCGTATTGGTCGAACCGCGCGTGCCGGTGCCAGTGGGGATGCGGTTAGTTTTGGTTGCGAGGATTATATTTATTCTTTAATGGATATCGAAGCGTACATCGGTTATTCAATTCCGACCGCTCAAATAACGGATGATTTATTAGCAAAGCCCGAGCCACCGGTAAAAAGAAAACATCACGAACAGCGGCAGCATTCACACAAGAAAAAGAGTAGCAGAAGACCGCATCGTTCAGGTAAACCAGGCGGACGAAGAGCTTAAGCTAACAGTTTTGCTATCCAGCTACTTATTGCGCTGATTTCTTGCAGACAGACAGCATGCTGCATCATGTATTCATGCCACTCAACATCATAGCCGTGCTCTTTCAACATCTGCGATGAAATTCGGCCCTGGTCTACTGGAATAACCGGATCGGAAACACCATGTGCCATCATGATGGGTATCGTTTTATTTTCCGAGGCTTCATTTTCTAGTTGATCAGGTACAGGTAAATAAGTGGATAATGCCAATAAGCCTGCTAAAGGTGCTGGATATCGTAAACCGGCATGTAATGTAATTGCGCCGCCTTGTGAGAATCCGGCAAGTATTATTTTATTGGTGCTGATACCCGTTTCAATCTCTGCCTCTATATAATGATTAATTAGCCTGGATGATTCAGTAATTGACTCGACATCTTCTATTTCACGAAGATTAGGAGACTTAACGTCATACCATGCACGCATAGCCATGCCGCCATTGATTGTAACGGGTCGTATTGGTGCGTTGGGAAAGATAAATTTAATACCTAAGTCATCGTCTAAACACAGTTCTGGCACGATAGATTCAAAATCATGACCATCCGCTCCCAGTCCATGTAGCCAGATGACACTGGCTTTATGTTTGTCTTTGGCTTCAATTATGACCGCATCTTGTTCAAATGACATATTGCTTCTCTTCCTTTAAATCAGGTTTAAGTTATTTTTATGCAACAAATAATTTGTTATGCTCAATATTTACATGTAGGTATAACATGTCTCCGAGACTTATTTTAAGGGCATGTCTAAAAGAGGGCACCGAAATGAGCAGGGTTAATAACATTAAATTATTTAAAGTTGGGATAATACTCATAGTTTTATCCTGTGTCTCTGCGTGCGGTCAAAAAGGTCCTCTTTATTTGCCTCCTGACAACGCTAGTATCACAGTCACAGATTTTTCCAATACCGTCTGATTTAATCATGTCCGAGTTCAATTATAAGAACGGCTTATTGTATGCCGAAGGTGTTTCTTTGGCAGAAATTGCCAGACAATACGGTACGCCCTGCTATGTTTATTCTCGCAATGCGATCGAATCCAGCTGGTCTGCGTTTGATTCTTCCCTGACTGCGCATAAGCATTTGGTTTGTTATGCGGTAAAAGCCAATTCAAATCTGGCAGTGTTAAATATTTTGGCGCGATTAGGTTCCGGTTTTGACATTGTGTCAGCGGGAGAGTTGATACGCGTTATAAAAGCAGGAGGCGATCCATCAAAAGTTGTTTTTTCCGGAGTTGGAAAAAAAGTCGATGAAATGGAATTTGCACTTCAACAAAATATTAAATGTTTTAATGTTGAATCTGCAAATGAATTAGTCAGGTTAAATACGGCAGCAGCAAATATGAATGTTTCTGCGCCTGTTTCATTGCGTGTTAATCCTGATGTCGATGCTGAAACGCATCCTTATATTTCTACGGGCTTAAAAGAAAATAAATTCGGTATTGCTTTCGAATCTGCTAAAGAGGTTTATCAACAAGCAGCAGCGATGGATAACATTGATGTTGTTGGTATTGATTGTCATATCGGATCACAAATATCGAATTTGAGTCCATTTAAAGATGCCTTATTAAGAGTATTAGCTTTGATTGATGAGCTTAAAAAATTAGGCATTGAACTTGAGCACCTTGATATTGGCGGTGGATTAGGAATTACTTATCAGGATGAAACACCGCCGAGCCCATCGGAATATGTAAAGGTTATTACTGAAGCAATGCAAGGGTATGATCTCGAAATCATTATGGAACCGGGAAGAAGCATTGTTGGTAATGCCGGTGTGTTAATTACAGAAGTGCAATATTTAAATGCAACGCCATATCACAATTTTGCAGTAGTTGATGCTGCGATGACTGAGCTAATACGTCCCGCACTCTATAGTGGCTGGCATGATATTAAAACGGTCGTAGAAACATCAAACGCAGAAGAAGTGGTTTACGATGTTGTTGGCCCAGTTTGTGAAACGGCTGATTTCCTCGGTAAAGAACGTGCATTAAGGTTAGAACAAGGTGATCTGTTAGCTGTTTGTTCAGCAGGTGCTTATGGCTTTACCATGGCATCAAATTATAATTCACGTCCCAGAGTGGCAGAGATTATGGTTGATGAAGAAGAGGTTTATGAAATTCGTCGGCGTGAGACCGTTGATGAATTAATGAATGGTGAATCATTGCTGTCTGAATAGTCTTTAGAGGTTTAATTCTTCTTAACATTGCTTTTCGTCTTCACGACGCCTCACTTTTCTTCAAAGAAAAGTGAGCAAAAGAACTTTTCCCTAATGTCATGGCCTACGGCTACCTTCGGAAGTAAACAGTAACGAGGGTCGCGCATACATTCGGTCGATTATTGCTCCTGCATAATCGACACTTCCGCCATCCATGGCGGTCGTCCTTGAATGCGCGGGTGTGCGTCCTCGGCAACTGCTCCCGGCGTTGCTCTACCTCCTGCATCCATGCAGTCGTGTACAATTGCCCCTCGTGACTGCTTACTTCCTCAGCATGACATACGGGAATAAAAGTCTTTGCTGGATATTGAGGAACGAAGCGACTAAAGTTAATCAGCTAAATTGTAGAAATAGCGGGTTAGGTTAATGTAACGATGTTTGTATATCATTTTTTAGATTCACACTACGGTCTTAATAATATAAAAGAACGTAGACTAAAAATTTCTCGAATAATGGAGCTGAACGATCTTTTTGAGTTTCTTGGTGTAGATTTATCTGATAGACAATTTCGAAAAGGTATGAAAGAGACAAAAGCAGAGTTATCAAAAACAAAAGGTCTCTTATGTTTCAGTAAAACCTGGAAGAATCCACTGCTTTGGGGACACTACGCTGATAAACATAAGGGTATTTGTCTGGGGTTTGAAATATCAGATGATATTCTCGAGAAGATTAATTATGTAAAAGCAAGATTGAAACGTCCCACTGTTCTTAATGAAAATTTTATGAAGAAAGTATTGTTTACAAAATTTGAACATTGGAAATATGAGCAAGAATATCGTGTATATATAGAGTTAGAAGAAGAAATCGACGGTATTTATTATGCTGAATTTTCCGACCAAGTTTGCTTAAAACAAGTAATCGTTGGAGATCAGTCTGACATTACACGTAAGCAAGTTATAGATGTGCTGGGAAATTTAGTTGAAGAAGTAGAGATGTTTAAGGCTAGAGCAGGATTCAAAGAATTTGAAGTGGTGAGAAACATAAATAAGAATATGTGGATCTAATGAATTACTCATTGAGATATTTACTGCTTGTACTCTATTAGCTGTCGAATTGTTACTTTCCGTGATGTCTTGCCGAGTTATGCAATATTGATAGGGGAAAACAGACAGGACGTCTGTTTTAGCGCATTCATTCAGGGACGAATGTATGCGCGACGCGTAATCGATATTGCATAACTCGGGAACCCGTAGGGCAAGGCATCAGGAAAAAGACTTTTTGGTTACTTTTTTGTCTGAAAAAGTGACACGCTATCAAGCGTAAACAAATCTAAAATTAAACCAAGAAATTAAATTCAATTGAAAACAAAATATGCAACGTATTCTTGAACCAGAATTAATGTCCGATGAAGAACAGGCCATTGCTTATGCAAATGCAGATTTTGAAGAACCGCATAATCATTTTATTGAATTGTTAAAAGAATCAGTGGGTGATGGCCTTCCTGACTCTGGAGTGGCTCTTGATCTAGGCTGTGGTGCAGCAGATATTAGTATTCGTTTTGCCAAGGCTTTTCCGAATTATCAAATTGATGGAATAGATGGTTCTTCCGCAATGTTGACGGAAGGAGAGAAGGCAGTTAATGAATCGGGTCTGTTAGAACGAATTAATTTTATTCAAGCCAATTTACAGGATACAAATTTAGCGAGTAAAAATTATACTGTTATTTTTTGTAATGCAATGTTGCATCATTTGCATGATCCTTCTGTGCTTTGGAATTTAATTAAAACAGCAGCAGATAACCCGTCAGTTTTTGTTATGGACTTGATGCGCCCTGAGTCAGATAAGCAGGTCGATGCGTTAGTAGAAGAATATGCCGAGAATGAGCCTGATATCTTGAAAAGAGATTTTAGAAATTCGTTAAAAGCAGCGTTCACACCAGATGAAGTGGTTTCTCAATTAAGTTCTGCGGGACTTAATGAACTTGATGTTTCGGTTGTTTCTGATCGGCATTTTATTATCTTTAGACAGTAAAAAGCCGGAATCAGTTACCTGATCCCGGCTTTGTTTACTTCACTTAATCTTTATTTAGCCAGCTTCTTTCGTTGTTTTAACGATTGCAGCTGCAACTTTATAAGGATCAGCATTTGATGAAGGACGACGATCTTCCAAACGACCTATCCAGCCATCTTCAAGTGTAGTGATTGGTATACGAATCGATGCACCGCGATCTGATACACCATAACTGAACTCATCTATAGATTGAGTTTCATGTAAACCCGTCAGGCGTTGATCGTTGTCTGCACCATAAACATCAATGTGACGTTTTATATTCTTACCAAATTGCTCACAAATTTTGGTGAAGGTTTCTTCTTTTCCAGATTCACGCATTGCGCCGTTTGAAAAGTTAGCGTGCATACCTGAACCATTCCAGTCGGTATCACCAAGTGGTTTTGGATGCCATTCAATGGCTAAACCATATTTTTCAGCAGTACGTTCAAGAATGTATCTTGCTAACCAGGTTTCATCACCGGCACGTTTAGCGCTTTTTGCGAATACTTGAAATTCCCATTGGCCGGCAGCAACTTCGCCATTAATACCTTCAACGTTAAGACCCGCTTCAAGGCAGAGATCGAGATGATCTTCAATCACTTCACGCCCGTAGGCATTATTTGCGCCTACTGAACAGTAGTAGGGGCCTTGTGGGCGTGGGTAACCGGCATGTGGGAAGCCAGGGGGTAAATTAGTTGCTGGATCCCATAGGAAATATTCTTGTTCAAAACCAAACCAGAAATCGTCGTCATCATCGTCGATAGTGGCGCGTCCGTTAGACTCATGTGCTGTTCCATCGGAATTCAGAACTTCGGTCATTACCAAAAAGCCATTTCTTCGATCTGGATCCGGAATGACAGCAACTGGTTTGAGTAGGCAATCTGAAGCGTTACCTTCAGCTTGCTCGGTAGAGCTTCCATCGAAACACCACATCGGACAATCTTCTAATTTCCCGCTGAAATCAGATTTCACCAGGGTCTTACTTCTCAGGCTTTGGGTTGGTTTGTACCCATCTAGCCATATATATTCCAACTTACTTTTCATGATTTATTAGTCTCCCACCCTTTTTATATGTTAATTACTGGACGTAACCCTATTCGTAGAACCTTGAAATTGCAATATGTGTTCCAATTTTGGGCAATTAATCCAACCGTTGTTTTACGTATATTTTGGAAAATATTCAATGACTAATTTTTCCTTAAAATTAAGGATTTATAAGGTTTTTAGCTAAATTTTAAAACAGTAATCATGCGAGTATCTGGATAATGTTTATATTTAGCTATTTAAACAATGCACAATTATAGTGCAAATCAGGCTTTTGAGGGTTAATTTTTGCTAAATATTGGTGCAAAGATTAATAGTGTTAGCTCCAATCCTCTTCCAGAAGTCGAATTAGCTCGGAGCAACTTTGTATTCTTTGCTCCATAGGCTTGGCAATACATCGCATAGTGACATCTTCGAGCAAGTCTGGAACGTGAATTTGTGTCAGAGTTGATGGTTTTGGTGGTGTCTCGTTCAAGGTTTGTTGAATAAGCTTATCGACAGTTTCTTCTATAGAAGGAGGGCGGCCTGCCAGTATTTCGAACAACACCGTACCGAGGCTATAGATGTCTGTTCTATAGTCGATATCTGGATTTTTTTGAATTTGCTCAGGTGACATATAAGAAACAGTGCCCTGTAGCTGTTCTAAATCGGTGAACGAGGATACTTTCTTTTTTGATATTGTTCTTGGCTTCTCAATGACTTCTTCACTACTACCGTCCGGGTTCCATACTTTTGCCAAACCCCAGTCCATTAGCAGTACTTCACCATAGGGCCCAACCAAAATATTTTCCGGTTTTATGTCACGATGAATGACTCGATGGCTATGTGCATATTCTAATGCATGGGCGACTTGAATAATGACATTAATTAATTGTTTCAGATCATAACGTTCACGATAGTCTAAAACTTCACGTAAGGTATAGCCGTGCACAAGTTTCATAGTGAAGTAATAATGACCATTTAGTTCTCGTCCTAGCTCATACATAGGCACAGTATTGGGGTGTTGTAGTAAGGCACTCACACGTGCTTCTCGCAAGAAACGTTTTTGTTCTATCGGATCATCATTAAATTCAGGGCGTAGTTTCTTATAGCAAACTGTTCGTGACAGGTGCAGGTCTTTGCAAGATTGGATAATTGCTTTTCCACCTTTAGCGATAGTCTTGAAATAAGCGTAACGTGTATTTTGATTGAGCTTGAGTGGCAGTTCCTTATCCGTATTCTCCAAATAGACTATGGCGTATTCATCACTTGGTGGTTCCGGGAAACTCGTCATATGTTTAGTACCTTATAAATTCACCTGTATAGTAATCCATTTTATAATGAACCAAGATTATTTAAATTAATATCTTTCCCCAACAAATATTATGGGTCCCTTGGTCTATGAATTTAGTTATGTGCATACATGCTGCACAAGAGCATATTTTTATATGTTAACTATATCTCATTACGAACAGTTTTTTTGAACTGTACGACACTAGTGCTAGTCTATATCAATATGAAATTATTATTAATTTTGAACCTTGTATTTATTAGTTCCGTTTATGCAGAGACAGTGTACAAAACAGTCGATGCTGAAGGTAATATTATCTTTTCCGATGTACCTACTGATGGAGCAGAAGTATTAGAGATTGAGAAAGCGCAGACGGTCAATATTCCTGAAGTAAAGCGATCTGAATATCGACCTGTTACAAAGTTAATACCAGACAAGATTGAATATACCAGGCTTGTTATTACTAGCCCTGAGAATGACGCTACAATTCGTAGTAATGCAGGCAATGTTAGTATCAATGTTGCGATAGAACCTGTGCTGTTTGAAGATGATTTATTGGTGTTATTTGTGGACGGAAAAGAAGTTGGCTCTGGAAAGTCTTTACTATTTTCATTGTCGAATCTGGATCGAGGCACACATACGGTAGATGTTGCAGTAAAAAACGAGAAGGATGAATTTTTAAAGCGTTCGGCCAAGCTTGTTTTCCATCTTCGAAAAGAGTCTAAATTGTTCCAAAAACCGGCGATTGATACTACAATAACAACAACGCCAACCGCGGAAAACACGGTTCCACCTCCCGTTCCGTTACCATAAATGTATTGAGAGAGTTAAACGAATGCGATTAATACTATCTTCATTACTTGCTTTCTTTGTGTGTTGCCTAGCTGCAGAAACTGTTTATAAAACAGTGGATGATGACGGTAATATTATTTTTACCGATAAACCTTCTAATAATTCTGAAGAGGTAAAACTCCAGGAATTACAGACAATAGATAATCCTAACCCGGCTCCAATTCGTTCTACGCCTAAGCCAAAGCAAGCTAATGAAGACGAAGGTTCTCTTTATAAAACATTCTTTGTTGCTAATCCGGCAAATGATTCAGGTATTAGAAGTAATAACGGTAGTGTTAGTATTTCAGTTTCTCTCGAGCCGTCTTTACGTACAGGCCATAAAATTATAATTTTAATGGATGGCAAGGAAGTTGGTTCTGGCACCAGCGTTTCATTGCAGAATGTCGATCGCGGTACACACAATATCAGTGCCAGTGTTGTCGATGGATCTGGAAAAAAATTGATTTCAACTTCGAGTACCTTCTCGCTACTTCGAGCCAGCCAATAAGTTTTTAAATTCTCCACAGACTCAAAATACCTTTCTGTAGCGTCAGATCATTTTCAATGCAACTGGTCTGCTTTTTGCTCAAGTCATAAGATAAAAAATAATTAATTTTTATTTAATCTGTAAGTCATTGTTTTTATTTAAATAAAATATGACGATATATTATAAGCAAAGGTGGAAGCATGAAAAATGCACTAAAAAAGTGCAATAATGAGCAGACTATGGGTTTATCAAATGAAACGTCAGCACGGATCGTTGAACATCTGGCAACGGCTGTTCTGTTATTTGATAAAGATCTACATCTTCTTCGTATTAATAGTGCAGGTGAAGGATTGTTATCAATCAGTAATAAGCGAGTATCAGGAATGACGCCTAGACAAATTTGGCCAAATTCATCATTTTTCTACGAGTCCATACAACGTGCTCTTTTTTCTGAAACTACATGCATCGAACGAGGTGTAGATTTGCATCTAAACAATGATCAGATAATTAAAGTGGATTGTATGATTACGCCAGTCATGGTGAATGAAGTAGCAGAAGAAATTCTGGTGGAACTGGTTGATGCAGATGCATTTGTTCGTGTTATGCAGGAAGAAAATCAACAAACGGTGCAGGAAGCTGCGAAAGAATCAGTGCAGGGCATGGCGCATGAAATAAGAAATCCTTTAGGTGGAATCCGTGGTGCTGCCCAGTTATTGGAACGGGAACTGGATAAAGAGGATTTGCTTGAATACACTCAAATCATAATTAATGAATCTGATCGTTTAAGAAATTTTGTTGATCGTATGCTTACGACAAGCAATCATCCCGCGAAATCAGATATGAATATTCATGAAGTTCTTGAGTATGTTATTTCCGTAGTTCGTGCCGAGAATTCACACCCTCTGAATTTCAGTAAAGATTACGACCCAAGCATTCCTGATATCAATGCAGACCGAGAGCAAATTATACAGGCTGTACTAAACCTGATTCGTAATGCCGTTCAAGCAATTGATGATGACGGCACAATTACATTAAGGACACGCATTCAACGCCAGATGACAATCCAGCATCGATTGAACAGGCACATTATTGAACTCGATATTATTGATGATGGCCCTGGTGTTCCACTTGAAATCGAAGCAGGCGCATTTTATCCGTTGGTAACAGGTCGTGCAGAAGGTACTGGACTTGGTTTATCAATTGCCCAACAACTCATTCAATCTCATGGCGGCTTAATTAACTATGAACGAAAAGACAGTAGTACCCATTTCAGCATCTTACTCCCCATGGAACAGAGCGATGACTGATCAACAGAAAGTATGGATAGTTGATGATGATAAATCTATCCGTTGGGTTTTAGAGAAAGCTTTACAAAAAACGGATGTTGATATTCAAAGTTTCTCCAATCCTGATGAAGTATTAAAAAAGATACGCCAAGAAGAACCGGATGTCATTATTTCTGATATCCGTATGCCTGGCATGGATGGCATCTCATTACTGGAACAAATTAAACAACAGTCCCCGGATATCCCGGTTATTATTATGACGGCGTATTCTGATCTTGATCGGGCAGTGTCTGCATTTCAAGGTGGCGCATTTGAATATTTGTCAAAACCGTTTGATGTTGATGAAGTTGTGGGTCTGGTTAAACGTGCTATTACGCATAAGCAAAAAAATAGTGACGGCCCTGTTACAGAAACGTCAGAGGTAAGTACTGCGATTATTGGTTCGGCACCTGCAATGCAAGAAGTGTTTAAAGCGATAGGTCGGCTTTCCAGTTCAAATCTTACCGTATTAATTACCGGTGAAACAGGCACAGGGAAAGAATTGGTAGCAAGTGCATTACATGAACATAGTCCGAGATCAAAATCTCCTTTCATTGCCATTAATACCGCGGCGATACCGAAAGATT
>Ga0114934_10001238_pt1 | contig 16502 bp, 27 predicted proteins | sample 4SBtaG_2_FD_99695 | JGI IMG/M metagenome (GOLD analysis project Ga0114934, IMG submission 99695) | Deep subsurface microbial communities from Kolumbo volcano to uncover new lineages of life (NeLLi) - 4SBTROV10_white metaG | ecosystem: Environmental > Aquatic > Marine > Volcanic ... | reverse complement strand
TCCACCCCACCAACTAAAACCCTTTTCCCAGAATTCACTAGTGGTGTCTGACAATTCCTTTAACATTTCTTTGTCCTTGATAAAATTATCAATAACCAGTATGTCTACGTCTCCTTCCATATTTTCTATATCTCCTATCACTATTTAAAGCTTTCTATTAACGGTGTGTACATAGTTAAACTATTACTAACACTTTTATCTTCCTGTTCTATTAACATAGGTATCAGTGCGTAAGCTTTTAATTGTTTGTTTAAATGTTTCATGTTTGGATGTGCATAATTATACTCATCCTGATATAAAGCTGGTATATATTCATCAGCAACGCATAGGTTCTTTTCAAATTTATTACTCATTAAGATATCTACACCTGCTCTAGTAACTAAATAAGCATGTAAATTATATGCAAAGTTTACCTTTGCTACATGGTCACTAACCATCTCCATACATGGAGTTTCTAAGGGTGTATCTCTTACCCACCACTTACCATCAGGCCATCTACCATCAAAACCTAAGTACATTAAGTCCCAATCTATATCCTCAGTATATTCTAAACTTTTAACTATATTTAGTAATTGCATATCATCATCAAAATAATCAACTATGGGCCCATTCTCAGTATTTTTAAGTGTCATACTACCATTCAATAAAGCATCATCTTCAAGAAACAAAGCTCTATCAACTTTATCTTCTTGTGCTTTTTTCCACATATACCAGTGTCCTAAACCACAACCTGCTTCACCTGTTGTTATACCTTTACTCCACCAGTTGTCCATATGACTATTTATTCTATCATTCATTTCCTCATATTCTTTTTCTGAAACAATATAATCTTTCATCAACTCATAATCATTATCTTTTAACCAATCTGCAAAATCTTCTTTTCTACCATCAGGACCTCTAATAAACTCATACGGTATAGGAAATCCTTCAAGGCGTTGTTCCATTCTTTTCTTCTTATCTTCTTCGAGATATAATATATATGCTTTATCTGCTATCATAGCTTTACTCCTTTTTTTTAAATATTTATACATATCATTAGCAAAAATCTGTAAGTTATGTGTATTATTTACCCAATCATATGTCTTTCTTTTTAAATCATGTAGTTCATTTTGTGGTAGTGTATGTAACCAATCAATAGTTTCATCCAACTCTTTTTTGTTATTAGCTACTAATATTCCACATTCTCCATGTGGATAATCACCTTCAAGACTACTTATAACAATCTTACCCATAGACGCAGCTTCTAATGATACCATACCAAACGCACCTGTACCTATCTGGTCTATATAAACATCACAACCCTTTATACGTTCTATATTTTCATCATAATGTAATATCTCTAAGTCTATAGTTATATCATCTCTAGTTTGAATTATATTAGTTCCTTTCTTTTCAGGATTACTAGGTGTATGTAATATTTTCATATTGTGATATACATCATCAAAAGATAATTCACCTACATCAAAAGGGGGGTAACAAAGCACTTCCCTTCTAGTTCCTTTTTTATTTGCAAAACTATTATTCTGAACCCATACTAAATCACATCTAGGGTGTATTATATTATTTATAGATTCATAGTATTTCGTGTATGCTGTACCACCATGATGTATTATAAGTTGTTTACCATGTAAAATATCAAACATTTCCTTAATAGCTATTAGTTTATCATCCTCGTAATCCCATAATAACTTCTCTCCACTGTGCATCACTATTACAGTATCAGCTTCACGTATCTTATCTTTTAACTCTTCTATATATAATCTTTGACTAGATTCTTTATAACCAAAAGGGTGTTTGAATAGAGTATAACTCTCACAGTCTAGACCTATACTTCTAAACGCTTTACCAACAGTATAACCTAGGTTAGCCCAGTCATTGACAGAACATACTACTACTTTCAAACAAACTCCATCAAACTCTTTTGTTTTTTATCTAAGATAGTCAAAGGAGGATTTTTCCTAATTAAATGTTTCAGTCCAAACTTCTCAAGTAATCTAGAAACAATATCCCAGTAATACCTTACATCTAACTCTGATTTACTCTCAGTTAGTTCTGCTATCTTGTAACCATCCTTTGTTTTATAATACTCATATGTAGTCATAGGTAATGGTTTTATACCTATACTCTCACCTTGTGTTGCAAGTGTTATCATCATATCGGTTTCTGATACGTAGTCAGATAACTTTTTATTCAATCTTCTACGCTGTACAAATTCTTCTATAGGTAGATGGTCAAAGTCATATACTTCATCTGCTATACTTGTTCCTGTCTTATTATCTAATCTTGCATAAGTAATTCTATCAATAGTATTCTTATAGAAGCGACTTCTAGTAGAAGCTTTAAATGTAGAACCATGTTTAGTTAAACTACCATCTGGGTTACGTAATACATAATTACCTATTTGTACCCAGTAACCTTCATTATACACATCTTTATCCAAAGATATAAAACTTGCGTCAACGTTTGGTATCGTTGCCTCTAGAATAAGCCTAAGTCTGTTAGTAAGCCAATCAACATCCACATCAGTATTAGTATTAATACCATCCGTATGGCAGTAAACAACGCTCTTTTCGCCATACTTCTTTCTGAGGAGGTCAATTCCATGTTCCAGTAGGTATCTAGCGACTCCGGTAATCGTGAGACCAACGCCCATATCGCCATAATTAATATACGGATTAGTATTAGCACCATAGAAAGTATTTACCATTATTTTTAAAGCATTACTTTTACTGTCACCCTCTTTCGTGCCCATCATTTTATAAGGTTTCCTTAACTCAGTGAATTTTTTACACATATTGTATAGGCAACTCTTCCTATCATTGTCGATTTCAACGATGACTCTTTTATTAATCTGTGAGTCAGGTATATAAAGCTTTCCGTCTATATACTCTAATTTGTCTATATAATCATCATATCCTACAATCCTAGTAGTATCTGGACCTAAATTAAGGGCCATAGCAATAGAAGGGTAGTATGAAGAAAAGTCCACCTTTATATTCTTTTTATGGAATCCCGGTTCAAACAAATCAATCTTTGCCGCTTGATAGTTACCTTTGTCTTCTCTGTATATGTCTGGGTGTCTATCTCTGTTTACTTCTGGCGTTAATATCTTTTGTTCAAACAATGCTCTACCCTGTAGAATCTTTGTAACATAAGACGCAGGTGCGTTGATAAATGTTTCTAATGGCACACCTATGAATTCTGCTGTAAACTCCATCCTAGGAAAGTAATGGTCAAACAAGAACTTCGTACAATCTACATCTGACAAAACATAGTCGTGGATTTCAGAAAGCTCATAGTCAAGTAGCACTTTACCGTTAAAATCTAATTCAATAGGTTCTAATCCAAAATGTCTACTGACAGGCTTAAGACCACGAGGTTGTCCTGATAAAGCGTAGTCGAGTCTTGTGTGTCGTAGTAAATCTACTATAACACGACCACCTGCTTTCATTCGAAGGTCATCGGTGTTTTCAGCTGGTTGCCAACCATAGTCAGAGCCGTCCCGATTAAGTAACTTCTTATAGTTACGCATACCATGATATGATGCTCTGAATAGTATCTGTGGGACATCATAACCTACGAGATTATATCCGTAGATTACATCGGGGTCGTACTCCTTTATAAACCTAGCGAAGTCGACTAATACTTGTCTGTCAGATTCTCCATCCCATAGAAAGACTTCACGCTCCCCTGTTGAGGTGACAATACCTATTGCCACCACTGGGTAGTTTTCCCCGAAGGGAAACGACCCGTCGGGTGAGTGTGTCTCTATATCAAAACAGAGAGATTTTAAAGGTTGGCTGTTTGGAAATCCATAAAAATAATCAGGGTGCTCTATCACTAATCTGTCCATAATGTTCTCTCTGGCTCCATCAAGCACTATACCTTTACGTAGCTCCTCACCAGCTCTATAAGGCACCCTTTTCATATTAATAGAGCCCTGTTGCCCTATTAAAGAATAAACGTCCCCATTCTCGTCAGGGACAAAGCAATGTGGCTCGTAGGGAGAAGTATCAACCACTTTCTCCCCATTTTGCCACATAACGACTTGGTCGTCACCTGTTTCTAGGTTACGTGTGTATGGGCTACTAATTCCAATTAGTGGAACTTTCACTCATCCTCCCAACGTGTTCCTGTTCTATCCGGTGTTGATATCTTCCACCTACCTTGAACAGGCCAATAGTAAGGATACGACTCGATATCAAAAGCGTATTCTACCGCTTCGTTTGGCCACAACTTTGAATAGAACTCGAAGTCTTTACGTAATAAATTCATACGGTGTGACTTGTGTATCTTGTCGTTGCCTAGCCATTCAGGATAATCAATTGGACCAGTAATCTCATAGAGCTTCATGGTATTGTTGTATCCTCTGGCTTTCCACTGTGTTATCATTGTATTCACATACTCCTTCAGTGCATTCTCGTATCCCTCCCACATAATCTTAGCTGGATGTGATAACCAACCTCTGTGGGGATAATTAGGTTGCATAGCGTTGAGTAACTGCATACCCTCAACACGTTGCTTCCCAAGTCGTTTGTAGTCTAACATCTGTGCAGACTCCGCAAAGTCTGCTACTGGTAAAAATGTTTGCATTATTTTTTCTCCTTTGTCTTTTTATTTCCTTTACCATCACATTGACAGTTCTGGTGTCCATATACACAATTGCATATATAAAACTTTGTCTCAATTGGCTCGTTTATCTTGTATCCTTTATATCGCATCTTGTACACTTCCATTCTCCACGATAACTAACAAACAATGCTCTACTTCCACAGTTAGAACATTTGTTATAGCTCTTCATGGTATTCTCTCCATATCTCTGTATATTCTTTTCTACACTCAGGACACTCCCATATAATCTTATTGTAGTCCTGATATACTTTCTTTACTGGTCTTGTCAACATAAAGTTATGTTTGTAACACTGTTCACAAAATCTTCCTATCATCTATACTCCTCTGCTACTTGTTTGTATTTATGTGTAGCTAGCACAATAGGCTTACGATATTCTTCAGGTATATATTCTATACCTTTCATACCATATTCTATATCTTCATCGAAGAGTTTTAGGTATATATCAAAGTTATCAGATATATAGTGATAACCGTTTTCTACATCTTCTTCATAATCTCTTATGAAGTTAATTATTTGATATGCTCTACCTAATGCTCTTGCGTGTGGTTCTGAACGAGGGTCACAACCCATCATTCTTGACATCATCATACCTACGGATTCAGCAGAACCTTTACAATATTCTAACATTGATGTAACAGTATGTTCTTTCTTTATCATATCTTGATACATACTTATATGAAAGTCTGATAGCCATTCACCTTCAAACTCATGTTTGTCACTTACTTCATAGAAGTGTTCTATAACTTCTCTCCATTGTTTGAAATCATGTAATGTTTTATGACCTTCAACCATCTCATCACATACTCTGAGGTAAGCATATAACTTGTATATATCACTCTTAAATTCATCAGGCCATGAGTCCATACAACTATTGAAAGTTGTACTATACTCCTCCATTATCTCTTTCATCCTGCTGGCCCCGGTGTACTTAAATTCATATCTTCTGGTAATTCATCATCATCATCGAAATAACCATAAGCTTCTAACTGTTGTATAAGTGCCATACAGTCCTGTATCGCTACAGATACAGCCATATGGAATAGTTGGTCATCATTTACCTCAGCTCCCATGATAGGACTAGATAAATCTTTTACTTTCTGTTGATGATACATCCACCCTGTGTGTAGTAATTCAACCCATCGTTTGCGTTCATCAGTCTTGGAGTTATCTATTATCCCCGTCACCCTTTATCACTCCACGTTCTTTTCTATCCATCAGTTTCTCAAAGTTACTTTGTAATATCTCTTGATGTGTCAGGTCGTAATGGTCTACAAGTCTGGCTAGATACCAAAAGATATCACCTAACTCTGCCATCTTAGCCTCTAATGTTACACCATCACCACGTAACTCTTTCTTGCATTTACCTAAGAACTCACCAACTTCGTTAGCTAGTCCTAATACTAAATACTGTTCTTCTATATCCTTAGGATACACTGCTGTTGTTCTTGTCCATTCTTTATACGTTTCAAAGTCCATTCATATACTCCTTTATCTTTTCTATATCTACTGCTTTGTAATCACCCTGTGCATTTAGTAGGAACTCTACTTCATTCCAATCATTTTCTAAATACCATTCATAGTCTGCTTTAGTCTTGAACTCTTCAGGGAAGTCACCACCAACCACATCCATATCTGTGGGGGATGCGGCATCCGTTGCTACCATAATAGTGTCACCTGTAAATGGGTCAACAACTTCTACGTCATCACAAAACCTTTGTTTATACTCTTCAGCACACTCTGCCCAATGTGTATCTACAAACTCTTTTGTATCATCAATTAGTTTTCTCCAATCTATCTTAGATGCAGGACTTCTAAGTAAGGGACTTTTGAAATAATATCTCTTACCATCTTCTTCCTTAGTCTCTAAGAAACCTGTAAATACTAATCCTTCTACTATTGGTTCTATCTTTGTGAATGGTAGACCGGCAGACTTAGCTGCTGTTCGTATCTCTCTACTTGTCATCTTAACTATGTCTGAACCTGCAAGTCCAAATTTGTCAACACGGGTGTCAGGAAATAGTTTCAAGACATCTGTGCCGTGTGATGGCATATGCAAACATTCATTCAAGAAGGAATTGAGATAGATACGTAACCCCAGCCAAGTATGCTTAGGGGTCAACAATCCATAGGTAACACCATCTTTCTCGACCTTCAATATCTCATCTGGATAAAATCGGCCTACGGCATTGATAACTTTCAGTAAGTATTGCACTTTACTCCTTGATACAGGGAATAAAGTAGGGATGGCCTCAGAGATAAAGGGTGCGCAAGGATTACGTAGAAGTATTGCATTCTCGTCATCTCTACGACCTACAGCGTCAATGATATGTCCTCTCAACGCATCTATCTCTTCATTGGTCATCGTTGTCATAAAACTCTTAGGGACAGCACTGTCCATAAGTTTGTGGTTTACGACTGCATCCGTCTGTTTGACGGTAGGATTTGTGTGACCTATCATACACCTTCTCTCTAACTCAGCGTCAAAGTAAGTGCTACCCTTTGTGTTTTCTACTGCTACGCACATGAAAACATATTTTGGGTTGAGTCTTTGCTCAGCGACATCCTGTGTGGTCACATCAGTTTTTTTACGGAGTGCAGGTCTTCCGTCTCCCCAAGTCTTTATCACTTCCATTACTCCCTCAGGAAGTTTCTGGGCTTCAGGGATTGCAATAAATCTGGCACGATTGATTTTATCAGCATCATACCAGACTGCTGTCTCAGAAAGATGTTCTATCGAGTGGAAGTATTCGTCAGGAAGCAGTCCGAAAACTGCATCCATAATAACGGTTTTGCCAGTGCCGCTATACGCTTTGATAACAAAGTTGTTATCTTCTAATAGATAGCTGAGGGTAGCTACTACTCCCAATTCGTCTTCTCCTATGATAGGATTGGCTGACCCATCTTCCTTTCTTACGTTATGTAAGTATCTTACTATATCATGTAGTTCCATTTTCTTTCCTCCATTTAGGTTTATAAGAGTATAATAACTCAGTTAGTGGTAGAGATAGTGGAACTCTCTTACCTACGTTATTAGCATAGGCTATTTTAGTTTGTCTAAAGAATCTCCACATAGTATCGTAGTTTGCATAAAATCTTCCATTCACAGTTAAAGTTCCTCTCCCCCATTCATACCTAAGCACGTTTATAAAGGTTTGGGTCTTCATTCTAATATCACAATCATCTCTGTGTTTATCTGAGGTCTTTATACCATTTACTATACAAAAGTCTATACCTATATTGTTATCCTCAAGATATATACTTGTTGAAGGTAGTAAACCAAACCACTTTAGTAATCTTATCGCTAACCATGAATTTTGTTGTTTTATCTTTCTTTGATAATAATTAAACTCTTTTAACACTTCTCTATAAGGTGTATCTCTATCTGAGAATTTAATATGATAATCATTTTTAACATACCATAAGAAACTCATATCTTCAGGTAAGTCTTTATCTACTTCCCATGTTTGATTCATATACATAGGCACAGGTGTGCTATCTGTATCTTTAATCAAATCACAAGCTTCATCTAGTTTAACTGTCCATTCATTCATCCAATCATTGTCTTTATGTGCAAATTTAACAAAAGAAGCGAATGGTATTACATATTCAGGTTTGAGTTTATCTGTTTGTAACTTCACTCTTTTTAATATATTATCACGACAATGTTTATTGGCTTGAGGGTCATCTTGATTACCTATCCAATTAGCAAAAGAAAATTGTGTCATCAATACATCTATGTCTCCTAGATATGATTTTATCTTTTCTAACTGTGCATCTGTTGATATCTCACAGTCATTTAAATTTATCATAGTCTTATCTTTAGTTTGTATTGACATCCATGAATCATCACTAACCTTAGTAACTGTTAATTTACTATTGTCAGGTAGATTAAATGGTTTCCAATCTTCCATCTCAATAACGGTGTGTCCTTTTGATTCTAACCACTTCTTTACTTTCTTATCTCTTGTTTCTTGATAGAAGAAAGTTTTAGGTCCCTTTATCTTTGATAAATCTAAAGGTGAGAAATGGTCTGGGTGTTCGTGTGATACCCATATGTAATCATAGTCTATATCATTGATGTCTATATTATTATCTTGAAGATGTCTCCATCCTCTATCAAATATATCACCAGATAGCCATGGGTCACATAATATACGTATGGACCCAGTATCCACTACATAACAGGCGTGATTAATAAGTTGTATTTTCATCCGTGTAACGCTTTACGTAAAGTCTCTAACGTATCCTTCATTTCTTTCTTTTCTTTAGTAACTTGGCTCAACTCAGCTCTCAGTTTCATAATTTGAGAATCTTCAGGTTCAGCTTCTTTTATCTCTCTAGCTGACCCATCAAAGATAGCTGTCACGAATCTATCTACACATTCGAAGATTGCTCTATGAACCTTCTCGTCAGCCATACAAGTCAAGTAGAGCTTTCCACCGCTACGTTTAGCCTCTAGTTCTATTATGCTTTTAGATACATTAAATCTACCAGTATAAAGTGCTGGCTTTTCTTCGCTAGGATTATTACCTAAGAAAGGTATATAATTAAGCTCATCTTTAGTATACTCCCCCGTGCCGGGGTCGTCTTCATGTAGTCCTTGTTCTTTTCTTAATCTTCTGTGGTCTGCTAAGTTTCCCATATTTCCTCTATTTCTATCACTCCATTGAGTGGTGGTCTATCTCTTTCTTCTACCCAACCTTCAATGTATAAAGGTGTGAACTGATATATCATATAGTCTTGATAATTTGTCATCGACCTTCGAACTTCCCAAAGAATCTCAGTAGGGTTTTTACCCGTCTTAAGGTAGTCACGGAACTTTCCTTGAAGATTTCTATGAGTAGTATGACTCGTTGGTAGATATCGTATATCTTTCTCACTGTCGTTCGTATAAATTGCATAGTTATATTCTTTATATATTCTTCCAGCATATTTTTTATCCTTTATAATAGGTTTTATGGTAGCGAATTGACATTGTGCCGTCATTGCATTGTCTAACCATACTCTGGCACTATGTTTCGACTGTAACCAGTCGCTATACTCCATTAGTCCATCATAGTGTTAGAACTACCTTTAGGAACTTTCTGATGTAATCGGAAGTATGGTTTATTTTCTTCACCTTCTTTCCAATACGCATTCCTAAATAGGACATACTGTGTGCCGTCTTCTCCCTTTCCAGAGTAGTATACGTCACCTTTCTTGCTTTTGTTGCGGAATAAACCGCCAACTAATTTTAGTTCTGTTGCTTGTTCTGCCATATTTTCTCCATTTACTCAGACCTATTTAAAACTTTGGTTAGTTTACCTGTCTCTGGGTCAGTCTGCCACCCATACTTCTCAAGTTTACCTAATAGTATTTGTTTTTCCTTCTCAGCATCTTCATTATGTGCTAAGAAAGCTTCAAAACACCTTTGATATAACTTTAGTAAAGCATCTCCTGATATCCATTTGCCATTGGTAACAGTAGAATGAATACTTCTAAAACCACTACCTTGATAGATAGGTTGACCATCTAAGGCACATTTACCTAACAATGTTCCGTGTTCTAGCTTATCCATGCATATTGCCCATAGACATAGGACCCGTTGGTGCTTCAGTCTTTAAAATACCTTCACCATACTTTTCATGTAAGAAAGACATAGTGTCTTTAAATATCTTCTCTACGTCTGTATTTGCCGATGGAACTATCTCCATGCGGAAATTACCAAACATAAGAAGATGTGTCATCTTACTGTTAGCTTTGGCTTCTGCTATTTTACTTTCCATAAGGTCTTTAGCCATCATCATCTCAGCTGACGATAAAGGTTTATCATCAGAAAATGAATCTGTCATCTATGACCTCTAGTTTAATTAATATTTTTCTTAGGTTTTTTATCATTCCTGTCGTCTCACTTATTTTGTTATCCAAGTCAATTAGTTCTTCCTTTACCACTTTTATCTCTGACAAAATGTCCTCTATATTGTTGACAAAGGGAGTCCAATCTCCACTTGTTAACTCACTACTTCTTTTTCTTACTCGTGTGTTTAATTGGTCTTCCATACTTATTCTTTCCTATACTTTTCATATAAGCCTTATTGTAGAATGAATTTAGATGTGATACATTACCACGTCTATCTCTCCATGCACGAATATAACCCATATAATATTCAAAACAATTCTTCTCAGTAGGCTGTAAGCCCCGTTGCTTTACTTTAGCCATTAACTTATCACGGGACTTAGAGCTTTCTTTGTTCCATATACGGTTGAAGTTCTCTTTCTTATATCGACTCATGCTTCTATGTCGACATTTACTTTTTTAAGCATATAACCCATATCGGTTTCTACCCATACACAATGTCCACCGTGACTCTCTTCAGTTGATTTCTCTAATCCAAGAGCTTCGAGGATTTGTTTAGGGACATAAACACGTTCATATTGGTCTATTCTCTTAATAGTTCCTACTTGATTCATTTTATTTTCACCTGTTTTCCTTTCTTTTCTGCTATCTTACTAACAGTTATATCTAATACACCATTAGTAAATGTAGCCTTAGCTGAGTCTACGTCTACCTGAGGTTTAAACCTGCGAGTGTAATTGTAGTCTCTGCCACTACCGTTAGTAGCTGACACCTTAATAAAGTGGTCTTCTACTTCGATGTTTATATCTTTCTTAGATACACCGGGCATATCTATAGTAAAGACAATGTCTTTATCTCTATCTTCGTAAGACATTGTATCTTTTCTTGGAGCCTTCTTCTTTGTGATAGGCTCTAACTGATTGGCATCTAAGCCATATGCTATAGACATCATGTCCATCCATGAATCTAATAGCTCATCTATACCGAATATATCATTCGGGTTGTTTTTTCTTCTTCTCATATTTTTTCCTCGATGGGTGTAATGACTCAGCATAGGAAGGATGTAATCGCATACGATTAGACTCGTCTTCCCACCACTGAGGGTTCAACGCCTTATTGGGCGGTGGAGACACTACCGGAGGGTAGCGTCGTTTTGTTCTACTCATCTATGTGTATTCTGTCGATACGATAGGAGCGAACGTGTTGTGGATGTTGATTAGCGAATTGCTTCAGGTTATACCTGTTGTCAACACCAACCACGTATATGTTTCCATCAGCTGATGCTTTTATATCTTCAACTAATATCTTTCTAACACTGTCGTGGTCTCTCTCATGTTTCCATGAGCTAAACTCAAATTGAGTTCTCTCTTCAGGGTTATACCTAAAGGATACTTGCTTGTGTTTCCCTGTGTCCCTATATTCTTGGGCCGCATTGAAACATCTTTCAAATACTTCTGTTCTATTCATTTTAATCACTTCAGTAATCTAATAATACCTATGGGGTATATAAAGGTTTCTATTATTTTGGTTGATTGTATACTTTACCCAATGATTCTGTGTATACACTTATATCAGAATCAGCTATCTCTTCAAACATACCTGTATCAAAGGATAAAGGGCTGTTAAACTCATAAAGAGTCCATTTTCCACTGTATTTCCAATAAGACCACCAATTAACTAAATGTCCTACTGTGGCATCTTGTCTTACCTGTGTTCCTAGTTTTTCACCCTCTAATGTTTTAAATCCATTTTCAAAGGTATCAACTATATCCTTAGCAAAATCTCTGTGTATAAATCCTGCTATACCATATGTCTCAGCATATGCTATCCTTACAATGTCATATTCTTCTTTATCATTAAATCTATTTATTGCATCTTGGATAGAGTAAGCTCTATTTTCATCTACACCTTCTCTCCATCCTGTTCCTGTGACTGATATCATACCTGCATCTAAAGGTATAGGTATCTGTTCAATTATATACTTGAAGTCTCTATGAAATACATTGTCATCACCAATGATAAAGTTCCATTCTGTGGGGCTGACGGCGATTTCTTTATACGCTCCATAGAAACTAAGGAATGCACCTACAGCTCCCTTTATCGGTGGGAAATGTTCATTAAAGTATGTCTTCTCTTTATCTGTTAAGATATGTGTTTTACCATCTACAGCTTCAAACATTTTTATGTTCTCTAATGGATAGTGCTTTAAGACCCTTTCTCTTCTGTCTATTCTCTGTGGTAAATTGATTACCCAAGTATTATATTTCATAAATTCTCTTCAATTAAAGGTATAACTTCCCATCTTACGGGATTCTTTAGTCTCTTCAGTTCGAATGCGTGTGCATGAAACCATTTCCAATTGACACTCTTTCCATCTTTCTTTTTGTATAGATAATCTGCTTGGTCTGGAGTTATAGCCCATGTTCTTTTATTTCTTGGTTCGTCACGTCTTATCAGTATAAAAGCTAAGGCTCCATGTCTCTCAGCTTGTCTTGCCATCTTAACTTGGTGTGTAGGTATAGACCTGCTACTACCATAGTATAGAGGAAAAGAAGTAAGATTCCTAGTGGTCTTACATTCGAGGAGTATAGGGCGACTGCGATACACAGCCATAAAATCAGCGGGTTGCTTCTCAGCGACTGCCTGTTTGATAAATCTACTAACATCGTTGGTATCCTGTATTCTAAACCACCATATATCTGCTTTCTGAAGGCTCTTCCTTATCTCATTCTCAAAGTTCTTGCCTGTATTCTTTGCCATTCATATCACTATAGCTTTATCATAGCTATATAGATATATAGGGCAAGGCTCTATTTATAGTTTATGGTAGATTAGTAGAGCCTAATGGCTTAATATAGCATAAACGTTATGCTAAGTAAAGTAATATAGCTAATGGAAGAGGATACATTAGAGTGTAATATAAACTTGAAGATAACAAAACCCAATTAAGTGTAAGGGTAGGAGCTTCTTCAAATCCATCTCTTTCTAATTTTTTCCACTGAGCGTAGTCTGTGGGGGGCACGGCTTTGGATATGTTATCAATCCAATCTTTTTCTTTTGGTTTTTGTATCTCTTTCTCGGTGTGACCACGCTGTCCATCTCCATAGTTTGCTTCCCACTCATATTGTTTAGCCCTAAGTAAGGCTTGAGCTTCATCAGCTAACTTCTTCGATGGTTGAACGTATACCTCATCAAGATATACACTGTGCCAATATCTATCATTCGTTTGGGTCATTATATATACTCGTCACAAAATTCTTTACACAACTTCTACACTCATGCTTAGTCACACCACCACCGTAGTATACCTCTTCTAATGGTGCGTTGCATATAGGACACTTGCCCCAATAACTCAAACTCATACTAACATCACCATTGTCATCCATAACATCATGAACCCAGCGATAAGTATAAACCATTGGGCTTCTTTCATATCATTCATACTATACCACCTAGTGCTACATAACACATCTGACATAGTGGTTCACCCTGTTGTGTCCTATATCTCACATACTCAGGGGCTAACTTCCAATTACATTGTTTACAGTGCATTTTTCTTTACTCTTCTTTTCACTACCTTTACAGGCTTACGTTCCATTATCTTTTTGAAATCTACAAACTGTCCACCTTGTTCTGCACTTGGCGGTAGTTTATATCCTTCATATGGCACTTTAACTTTCTTTTGTTTCATGCTATCTATACTATATTCTCCTTGTATATAAAGTTTATGGTGGACTGAGAGAGATAACGACAATCCAAAACTGATACTGACGAGGATTATTAATAACTCAAACCTCCTTGTCTTTGTTGGCGTATAACACCAAACCGTTATACTTATCGCTACTATGTAGCATTGCTTCTATGGTTCGGCCAACAGATACCGCCATACTCATCTGACTAATATAGGCTAACGAAGAAGGTCTTTTAACCATCTCTTCTACTACTGCACGATAGATTTACAGGGGTATAGATATAGAACTGTCCTACTCATGGAAGATTTTTCATTCTTCAGGTTGGGATTTTTCGGCACCACTATTATACATAGCTTAGCAGTCCCACTCTACATGGTGGCCTGTCTATACCTTTCTCAGCGGCGATTGCGTTTATATCAAGTCTCAGTCCATTTAGTGGGATATAAGCAGAGGGAAAATTCAGTTGGTGTCAGTTCATCTCGTGGTGAACCGACGGGTTAGAGGTAAAACAATGAGTAAACCTCTACTTATATCCTGTCACCTTAACTATAAAGACTTTATTACTTTGGCTATATGTTTACCAATGACCTCCCTACTTCTTCTTTTGCCATCTTCAGTATATAGATTCAGTCCATATTTCTTTATCACTGCGTTTATCTTGTCAGCAGTGGGGCGGATGGCTCCATACTCTTTCTTACAGAGCCGTCTTATCACTTCGATTCGACTAACTTTCATCTTCTACATCCTCAGGTAACCATATACCTTTCTTCATTATACCTGTCAACCAATTATCTTGGTCATCTAATGAACACTGATAGTATACCAATGCAGCTATCTTATGTATCTCTTCAAGCAAATCATCAGTATGACTATTCACGTATAAGCTCCGGTATCTGGTCATATGTGCATTCATCTACTTCTTTGTCATCTCTCCAACACTTGAACTTTGGATGACGTATAGTCCCAGATGGATACCATCCGTTACCTTTGGCAGTAAACACTTGACCAACATATCTTTCTGGATGATTAGTAAACTCATCACGCATCTCTTCACTAAGACCACCACACTTTACTGCTAGTGGTCTGTCTACTAGACTACCTATCACTGCACCTGCCAGACCTGCATACTTAGACTCAGGGTCTGCTGGCTCCATACCAATACACATATACTCTACTTCTACGGTATTCTTTAGACGAGACCATGCTTTAGGTTCTGAGTATGAAGCAGTGGATTGTTTGAATACTAGACCTTCGTAGTGTTTGTCTACTACTAGGTCATACCATAGAACATCCCACATATCTGCTCCCCACATCTCAAGTATCTCACAGAAGTCAGGTAGGTCTACGTCTTGTAGTGCTGACAATCTATCAGTTAGTGGTAGGTGTGATATATCTTCACCGTTACGTCTCAGGCAATCGAAAGCAAAGAACATACCATCATATCCCATCTTGTGACCCCAATGACTACCTTTCATATACTCACCGAGTATAATGTCGTCTTGGTCACCATACATAGAATAATGTTGATGCATCTTTACTTTACCTGTGCGAGAGGTAATAGTATACTCACCTTGATATAGAGTCATGCAACCCCATATACCATCCATCTTTAGTTGCACTAAGTCATATGACTCAGGGCTTTTACCTTCTACCAGCTCATCAAGAGTAAACTCTCGAAAGCGTGGTCTATCTATCTTTTCTACAGTTCTCATACTTTTATCACCTTTCTAATAATTTTAGAAACTTCATCACCTATCTTTTCAGTGTCGTCAATATACAACCAATTAGTAAACATCTTCTCCATACTATACTTCCTAGCACCAGCGAATCCTAGCTGTATGACGTGCCATCCACGACTCTCTGCATACTTGACACACTTACGAGTATGGCTGTATGATATATCACCACGATAACCAGCAGCGGATGGTTCACCGTCACTCAGAACTATCATTAGCTTCTGTGCCTGTGGGGCGAATGACTCAGTCTTCACTCTATCCATAGATGCAATGATAGCGTTACCATCACGGTTCTCATACTTTGCTCTCATACCACCCATAGCCATAGGTCTGTCTACCATAGTTGGTGACCAATACTCATACATATCAGTCTTACCTCTCTCTGTTTCATCTGCACTATGTCCGAACACCCATAGGTTAAGCATAGGATTGTCAGCCAAAGCTTCTTTCAATGCGATAGCACTCTGCCGTGCTTTACTCATAGTATAGCTACCCATACTACCTGACTCGTCTACCAATAGACATACGTCAAGTGGTTTGTCCTCATTGGTTACAACAGCCTTGAATAAATCAGTTCGACCTGTAGGTATACGATGTAGCATACG
>Ga0114934_10001237_pt1 | contig 16509 bp, 16 predicted proteins | sample 4SBtaG_2_FD_99695 | JGI IMG/M metagenome (GOLD analysis project Ga0114934, IMG submission 99695) | Deep subsurface microbial communities from Kolumbo volcano to uncover new lineages of life (NeLLi) - 4SBTROV10_white metaG | ecosystem: Environmental > Aquatic > Marine > Volcanic ... | reverse complement strand
TTAGAGCAGGCTACAGTGCAAATGCCGAAATTGAGATAGAAAGTAAGGATAGTATTCTGGCCATTAAGGAAGCATTGCTTCAATTTAATAGAATAACAGAAGAACCATTTGTAGAAATACAAGGAGAAGACGGTAAATTTAAAAAAGTAGATGTAGAAATTGGTTTATCTGATGGGATTAATGTGGAAATTATTGAAGGGGTAAAAGAAGGCGATAAAATAAAAGTGTGGAATAAAGCATCAAAAGATAACGAAGACGAAGATGAAGACAATTAAAACAAGTAATATGAAATATAGTTTTGTAGCATTCTTTTTCTTAGTATGTCTTTCATTATCTGCCCAAAGCAAAGTTTGGACATTACAAGAGTGTGTAGATTATGCTTTAGAAAATAACATTACCGTAAAGAAGGGGGAAAACATTTTATTGATAAATGACCAAGATATTATTGCAGCAAAAGGGAATTTTTTACCTTCTTTGAACACTAGTTTAGGGGAACGTGTAAGTATTGGTTCAGGTTTTAATCCAGTCTCAAACCAAAGAATCAGTCAAACTACAAATTCTTTTAATTATAATATTAGTGTTAATCAAAATGTTTTTAATGGGTTTAGAACTTTAAATTTATACAAGCAATCATTGTTAAATCAGGAAATTAATAAATATGATTTAAATAGAATTAAAGACGACATTTCATTAAATGTAGCTAATGCATATTTAAATGTTTTGTTTAATAAGGAAAATTTAGAAACAGCTAAGGCTCAATATGATTTTTCTGTTAAGCAATTAGAACAGGTAAGTAATTTAGTAGATGCTGGAGTGCAACCCAAGGCTAATATTTTTGATGCAGAAGCCACTTTAAGTACAGATGAACAGAGATTGACTGTTGCTGATAATAATTACACTTTGTCATTATTGTCTTTATCACAGCTACTCCAGATTCCTTTTGAAGGATTTCGTGTAGAAATAATAGAGGTTGATACACCATCAGCTCTACTAATGTATAGTGATATCAAGCCAATTTTAAATTATGCTTTTGAAAATAGAAATGAAATTAAAGTAGCTGAGAAAAACATTGAAAATGCTGAGTTAAGTACTCAAATTTCTAAATCTGGATATTATCCATCAGTAAATTTTAGTTATGGTTTAGGTTCTGTTTGGAGTGAAGCCAAAAATGATTTTACAAAGCAAGCCTTTTTTAGAGAGCTTGATGCAAACAAAGGCCATAATTTTAATCTAAGTGTAAGTATTCCAATATTCTCTAGATTTCAAAATAAAACAGCAGTTTCAAAATCAAAGATAAGAGAAGAAAATTCAAAACTTGATTTAGATCAGGCTAAACTTAATTTAGAAACTAATATACAACGTGCATTTACGGATGCTCAAGCTGCCTTAAAAGCATTTACAGCAGCACAAAAATCATTAGAATCTCAAGAGCTTGCTTTTAGCAATTCTCAAGATCGATATAATCTTGGAGCAATGAATTCGTTCGATTTAGAACAGGCAAGAATACGATTGATTAATGCAGAGTCTTCTTTAATAAATGCCAAATACGATTTTGTATTTAAAACGAAAGTATTAGACTTTTATCTTGGTAAAACAATTACTCTAGATTAATTGGCATTGAATTCATCTTGAGTTACTTTTGTAATCAATAATAATTCAAGATGAGCTCATTAATATTAAATATAGAAACAAGTACGACTAATTGCTCAGTCTCTCTTTCAAAAGAAGGAGAGACTTTAGTTTTAAAAGAGGATAACAATAATAAGTATTCTCATGCCGAACGATTGCATAGTTATATTGATGAGGTTTTAATTAAATCAAAAATTAAATTTAGTGATTTGGATGCTATTGCAGTTAGCAAAGGACCAGGATCCTACACAGGATTGCGTATAGGTGTTTCGGCAGCAAAAGGGCTTTGTTTTGCTATAGATAAACCACTAATTTCAGTTGCTACTTTAGAGGCGTTAGCACATCAAATTAAAATAGAAGAAGGTGTTATTGTACCTATGTTGGATGCTAGGCGTATGGAAGTGTATTCCGCAATTTTCGATTTAAATTACAAACAGATTAGAGACACACAAGCGCAAATTTTGGAAGAGCAGTCTTTTAAAGATTATTTAGAAGAAGGGAAAGTTTATTTTATTGGGAATGGTGTCGAAAAAACAAAAACATTGATTAGTCACCCTAATGCTATTTTTGTTGATAATAAATTACCATCGGCAAACGAAATGAGTTTACTCGCTAATAATAAATACAAAAAAAACGACATCGAAGATGTCGCTTATTTTGAACCCTATTATTTAAAAGATTTTATAGCTTTAAAACCAAAACCTTAGTTGTTTTTACGTATTTCAACTTGATGTGGATAAGGAATTTCTATTCCAGCGGCATCTAGAGCTTCCTTAGTGTTTTCTGTTACATCAAAAAATACCGTCCAATAATCTTCTGTTTTGCACCAAGGTCTAACAGCAAAATTTATTGAACTATCTGCTAATTCTGATACATTAACCGTTGGGTCAGGATCTTGTAACACCAAGGCGTGTGAAGTTAGGACATTCATCAACACTTCTTTGGTCTTTTTAATATCAGAATCATAACCAACACCAAAAACCAAATCCACACGACGTGTTCCTTCGGTAGTATAATTAACTATATTTCCATTAGATAAAGAACCATTAGGTATAATAATTTCTTTGTTTGATAGACCAGTTAATTTGGTAGTAAAAATCTCTATTTCTTTAACAACACCAATTTCTCCTTGTGCTTCTATAAGATCTCCATTTTTTATAGGTTTAAAAATCATAATCAAAAAACACCACCTGCAAAATTACTTAGGGATCCTTGTAAAGCTAGTCCAACTGCTAAACCAGCTGCTGCCAAAATAGCTGCGAAAGAAGTGGTTTCTACTCCTAATTTTGAAATGACTACTATAAATAATAATATTTTAAGAGTCCAGTTAACAAGATTAGACAAGAATTTTTGTAGTGTGATATCTAAACCTCCTTTTGCCATCATTTTTCTTGATAATTTTGTTACTAGGCGTATTGCAAAAAGCCCAACAATTAAAATTGCTAAAGCGATTAATATTTGCGGAGAAAATTCTAAAATAAGAGACCAAAGTTTTTCAATGTATTCCATTTTATTTATAATTTTAAATTAATATTTTCTAGTTAAAAACAACAAGTAATAATGCGAGTATTGCAGGAACAGCTTGTACATAAAACAATCGTATCTTTTTTGTTGAGTAAGCACCATAAATACCTGCAATAATTACACAGCTTAAAAAGAAAATTGCTATTTCTGTATTTTTTGAGATAATTGACCAGATTAACCCAGCTACCAAAAAACCATTATATAACCCTTGATTGGCAGCTAATGCTTTAGTTTCTTCAGCATATGCTTTAGATTTTAAACCAAAAGTTTTAATGCCTTTTGGTTTAGTCCATAAAAACATTTCTAAAACCAAAAAGTATAAATGTTCTAGAGCAACAAATGCAATCAATATTTTTGTGATGGTTTCCATACTATTTTTCAATTAGAGTTAATGCTTTTTCAACTTCTTTCACAGGAAGTTTACAAGCTTTATTTACACAGACATAGATAAATGTTTCGCCTTCAACATGCCTGTTTTCAAGAAGGGGTAAGGTGTTATCACTTGTACTCCCAACAATAAGTTTATTAGGAATATAGGATTGATTTAGCTCTTTAATTTTATCCAAAGCGTTATCTCCAACAAGAGCAACTTCGTAATAGTTGTTGGTGTAGTTTAGCATTAAATCTAACCAGTTTGAAAATCCTGAAGGATATGAAGCAATTTCAGGATTGATATTATGTAACATTGTTGTCGCCGTATTGTAATATGCTTCATTATCAAAATAATGAGATAATTTAAACAAATTTTTTGCCATTATTGAATTGCTGGCAGGAATAACATTATCTCTATATTCAATACTTCTGGTTACCAGAGATGCATCTTTATCTGATGTGAAATAAAACATTTTACTAATGTCATCAAAAAAATGGTCAAAAGTATAATTGGTTAATTTTTTGGCTGTTTGTAACCACTTTTCATCTAAAGTGTTTTCATAAAGTGTAAGAAACGCATCTATGGTTGCAGCATAATCTTCTAGATATCCATTAATAGTGCTTTTGCCATCTTTATAGCTATGGTTTAAACTGCCATCAGCTGTTAATTGTTTGTCTAATATGAAATTAGCATTTTTAATTGCTGCTTCTAAAAAACGAGGTTCATTAAACACACGATAAGCGTCTACATAACCTTTTAACATTAGGGCATTCCAAGAGGTAAGCACTTTATCATCTAACCTTGGGAGATTACGTTTTTCTCGTTCTGTTAACAATACATTTTTCCATTGCTTTATTTTTTGTGATAACACTTCAGTAGAAATAGTATATTTTTTAGCAATATCTTTATCACTGTCTTTTCTAATTAAAACATAGTTATTATGCTCCCAGAGACCATAATCATTTACATTATAATAATCAGCAAAAAGATTAAAATCATCCCCTAATAAAGGTTTTAATTCCTCTTTTGCCCAAACATAATATGCTCCCTCTTCTAATTTCCCTTCAGGAGTTGTGCTATCAGCATCTAAAGACGAATAAAAAGTTCCTTCAGGATTAGTTAACTTACGTTCTACAAATACCAAGGTTTGATAAACTACGTCTTTATATAATTTATTTTTTGTAATTAAATAGGCATCACTATAAAGACTCACTAATTGCGCATTATCATAAAGCATTTTTTCAAAATGAGGCACATGCCATTTATTGTCTACCGAGTAGCGTGAAAAACCACCACCTACATGGTCAAATACACCTCCATAAGCAATTTTAGTTAATGTGAGATTCACATATTCCTGAAGCGTAGCGTCTTTGTTTTGATACGCTTGTCGTAGTAAAAAGTGTAAATTATTGGGCATCATAAATTTTGGAGCACGATTCATTCCACCTTTAGTATTGTCGAAATTTTTGGACCAAGTTGAGATGGATTCACCAATAAAGTCTTTAGTGAATTCTACTTCATTTGTATTAAGAGTAACAACATCCAGAGATTTAATGCCAGCCTCCAATTTATCGGCATAGGCTATTAGTTTTGAAGGGTCTTCTTTATATACATCCGAAATTTGATTAAGTATTTTTATCCATTGTTCTTTTTTAAAATAGGTACCTCCCCAAACGGGTCTTCCATCTGGAAGCGCGACAGTATTAAGTGGCCAACCACCGCTTCCTGTCATTAATTGTACCGCGTTCATATACACTTGATCAACATCTGGACGCTCTTCTCTGTCCACTTTAATGCTTATAAAATTATCATTCATGACCTTTGCCACTAAAGTGTCTTCAAAGCTTTCGTGTTCCATAACGTGACACCAGTGGCAAGCGGCATAACCAATACTTATTATAATGAGTTTATTTTCGGCTTTGGCTTCAGCCAGTGTTTTTTTGTTCCAAGGCTTCCAATTTACAGGATTATGTGCATGTTGTAGAAGGTAAGGGCTAGTTTCGTTTATGAGATTGTTAGTGTATTTATGAGTCATTTTTTCTGAAGTTTGACTCTTACAACTTAGCAGTGTAACAGCAATTAATAATATAGAAAACAATAGTTTTTGCATAATATCAAAAATACAAAAATGAAGCATAAAAAAAGCATTCATTATTAGAACACTTTTCTTAATTATTTTAAACCTTCTTATAAGTTTTCTAGCCATTAATGGCCTCAACAATTTCGACCTTATCTTTTAACATCTCTTTCAGCATATTTTCAATACCACTTTTTAAAGTAAATGTAGAAGATGGACATCCACTACAAGCGCCTTGTAGAATAACACGAACAAGTTTGCGTTTGGGGTCATAAGAATCAAACTGAATATTACCACCATCACTAGCTACAGCAGGTTTTACATATTCTTCGAGGATATTTACAATTTCTTTAGAGATATCGTCTAAGGCTTCAAAGTTTTCCTCTTTAACAGCTTCAGTGTTCTTTTTGATTTCAGGGGCATCAGCAACTACAATAGGTTTGCTATTTTCAATATAGTTTTTAATAAACGTTCTTAATTCCATAGTAATGTCGTTCCAATCAGCGACATCATATTTTGTTATGGACACGTAATTTTCGTCTATAAAAATACTTTTAACAAAAGGGAAGTGAAATAATTCGGTTGCAAATGGAGACACTTTTGCTTCATCAATGGAGGTGAATTCAAAAAGCGTAGGCACCAATTTTTTATTAGCAACAAACTTTGTAACAGCAGGGTTTGGAGTGCTTTCGGCATAAACCGTAACCGCTATTTTTTTGTTTTTTGAAGTGTTTTCAACAATAATTCCACCTTCATTAAGGTAGTTTTCAATTTGTTCACGTACTTCATTCTGAACATCTTTCCATGCAACAATATTAAAACGTTCTATAGCTACAAAATTCCCTGAGATATAAACTTTCTTTACAAAAGGTAAGTGAAAAAGCTGTTGTGCTAACGGGGAATGCTTTGCTTCATCTATGTTATTAAATTCAAAACTTTCATACTGAGTTAAGAATGAATTTGCTTCAAATTTTATAATTAAAGGATTGCTAGTTTCTTGTATTGAAACGTCAATTTTATTCATTGTAATAAATTTTATGCAAAAATAATAAAAGAAATGTTGAGTTATATATATATTTGGGAAACATTAACCTATGAAATACTAGATGTTGGCTCATTAAAATGAGATTGTATTTAAATGTTTTAAGCCCATTTTACCTTGAAAAGAGATTAACTATGAGATTGAAAAAGTTTTGCTTAGTACTATTAGTCATGCTGTTTACTCAGTTTTCAATGGCTCAAGAAGGCTTACCTATATATTCCGATTATTTAACCGATAATTATTATTTAATTCACCCTTCAATGGCTGGTGTTGCCAATAGTAGTAAATTTAGGTTAACAGCACGAAAACAGTGGTTTGGACAAGCTAATGCTCCTGCATTACAAACCGCAAGTATTAATGGAAGGATAGGAGAATCATCATCAGGCGTAGGCGCTATTTTATTTAACGACAAAAATGGATATCATTCTCAAACTGGAGCATATTTAACCTATGCGCATCATTTAATGTTTTCCAGAAATCCCATAGATTTAAATATGTTGTCCTTTGGGTTAAGTATAGGTATGATTCAATACAAACTTGATGAAACTACTTTTTTAGCAGATGGGTTTGACCCATTAATTTCCGGAATTGAACAAAGTGCAACGGATTTTAATATTGATTTTGGATTTTCATACCAATTTGTAAATTTTTATGCTCATGCTACTGTAAAGAATGTTTTAGAAAATGATGGCGTAAATTTTAATGAACAAGGGCTTAGTTTTAGTAATTTAAGAACCTATTTATTTTCAGTAGGGAATGTGTTTAGTAAGTTTGATAGTGAATGGAGTTATGAGCCTTCGTTAATGTTTATGTACAGAGATGCCACCAAAGAATCCTTATTCGATTTGAATATGAAGGTGTATAAAGAAATGGATTTTGGTAAAGTTTGGGGAGGCATATCATATAGAAGAAGTTTAGATGGTGCCGAATTTTTAAATGGAACAGGAGTTAGTAGCCAAAAACTGCAGTATTTTACACCTTTAATAGGGGTTAATTATAAAGACTTTATTTTTGCTTATACCTATTCATACCAATCCAATTCTGTGGTGTTTAACAATGGCGGATTTCACCAAATTACTTTAGGACTTAATTTTAACAAAAGACGAGAAAAGTATGAGTGTAACTGCCCAGCAATAAACTAATCCCATTTGTAATTTTTCTTTTTTGCTTGTGCTTTTATGGCGTTTACCATGGCGTTTTCTAAGCCATTAGAATTTTCTTTTTGTTGCTCAGAGATGAATAGTTTACGTTTAATATTTAGCTGTTGTATTTCTTTTTGAATAGCTGCTCTTTCAATGCTCTTTTGTTTAATGTAAGTTTTTATTTCATCAGAAGATTTGCCTTTAAGTTCTTCTGGTAAAGACGCTGATTTTAAATCTTCAATAACGATTTCTTCATCTGCGACTGCATCTACCAAATCCCATTTTGAGTTTTTGTATAAGTGGGAACTTTTACTAATAGTTCTACCAACGGCATTCGCATTACTATAGCTTTCTGCTTCTGAATCCATAACAGCTTGAAGTTTAATTTTGTCTTTACCTCTTTCTCCATAGGCAATATATGTTTTGTTTAGTTTTTTGTTTAAAATTAGGATAGTGTCATCATAAGGTGATGCAATATAAACTGTTGCTTGATTATGGTTTATAGATAAATAATCACCTTTTGTAAGTGCTGCGCCATCTTTCCAAAATGTAGAAATACCTTGATTATAATCACCACAATAAATAGTATTAACGGTTACCTCTTTTTCGTTTGCATTTATAGCAGCATCCTTATAATTTACACGTCCTTGTGTAAAAGGTTCGTTGCCTGCAATAAAAATAAGTTTTAAATCGTCTGGATTATTTCCCCATTCTAGTTGATTTAATGAAGTTTGTATGACTTGACCGCAAAATTCACTACCACCATTAGTAGTGAGAGAAAAGAGTTCTTTAGAAATATCATCTAAGTCATCACTAAAGCCTATTATTTGACGTATATAGCCTTCTTGAGCGTTTAAACCATCGTTACCGTATTCATAAAGAGCAATTAGTAAATTTGGACGTTCGTTATTGCACTTGGCATATGAGAGCTCGTTTATAATTCCCCAAAGCTGTGCTTTGGCTTGGTCTATCAATCCGTCCATACTATTACTAGTGTCCAAAAGCAATGCTACTTTAATAAATTGTTTATCGGGATTATCTTTTTCGTTTTTGGCATTCCCTACTAAAAAACTAATTAAAAGGGCTAATAGAAGTGAAGATTTAAATATTGTTTTCATAATTTGAGTTTTAAACGTTTCTGTAAACATATAATTAAAAGTTTTGCCAAAAAAAGCAAAATGAGTGTATAAGGGATATGAATGAGTGAACCTATACTTTAAATGAGTGAAGTGGGCTATTTTGGTTTAAAAACCATAAATTACACTAAAACCGCATTTTATTTTATCGTCTAAAGTATGTATGTTTACCATATTAGAAATGGCAAAATTTCACAAACACATATTATGTATTATGGTCCTCCTGTTTTCTTGGGCTTCATTTGCACAGCAGCAAGACACTAATATCATTAAGAAAGCATTTATTGTTAAAGGTTCAGTGATGGAAAGTAATTCCAACAAGCCCATACCAAAGGTTAATGTTTTGGTTAATGGAGGAGCCTATACAACAACCAACTTGCAGGGAGAGTTTAAAATTGAAGTGGCAATTGGTGACGAACTTGTTATTAAGCATAGCGATTTTGAAACGGTTTATTATATTATTAAGAGTAAAGAACGAATAAAGGTTGAAGTAAGACCTAATCAGTCTTTAAAGTCTGCAGATAAATTGTTTAAAGCTAATCCAAAACTCTTTAATGCTTTGATAGATTCAGCTGAAATGTATTTAATGAGTGATGCCGAAAAGAGTATTCAATTTATAGCAGATGCTTTAGCCATATCAAATTCAACAAAGCAAAATGCTGAAGTGTATGAAACCTTAGGAAATGTTTATTTTGAATGGAAACAATACGATTTAGCAGTCACTAATTATAGGATTAGCCTTCAGAATGTAGCGTCTAATGATGTTAAATTACGATTAGCCAAAGCGTTTGAGTTCAATAAGAATTATCAAGAATGTAAAGAGATATATAATAGTTTAATTAAAGAGGATTTATCTAATTGGCAGCTTACAGCATTTTATGAAGGTCTTGGAGATGTGTATGTAAAAACAAAAGATTTTAGCACCGCTATTAATACCTATAAACAAGGGTTACAGGTAGCTCAAGACCATTTGATAATACCTAAAATAACAGATTTAAACTCTAAAATAGCTCAAGCATATGATGCCTCTGGAGCAAAACAGGAAGCTCAAAACTATTTTGAAAATTCGTTAACCTTAGCCGTAAAAGAAAATAAAAAAAGAGCTATAGAAGAGAAAGTAAAAGTAGCTGACTTTCAAAGTAAAAATAGAGCTTTTAATGAGGAAATAGAGTTGCGTAAACAAGTACTTGAAGATATTGAAACAGATTCTATTTTTAAAAATGAAAGTGCTATTACACCACAAAAGCAAAACTATAAAATTGGTAGTGCTTATGCGATACAAAAGGATTTTCCAAATGCCATTTCATATTTAGAGAAAAGTATTGAAGAGGCCGATGATAGAGAAGATTTAGTAGTGCAAAATGATGCTACACGAAAACTGAGTGAGGTTTATCGTGATGCTGGCGATTTAGATAAAGCTATTGCTACCGCAAGGAAATATGAACGTTTAGTGGATGAGTTATACATAAAGAAAGAGCAAGAAATATCGCAAGCAGCGAGATTTGCTAACGATTTAGCTTCAAAACAAATCAGGATTACCAGTTTAGAAAGCGATCGTGCTTTATCAGAGAGCAAATACCAACTTACCACAGAGCGGAATAAACGCCAAAGACTTATTATATATTCTTTAATTGGAGGCGTTTTGTTATTGCTAATTGCTGGATATTTTATGTTTAAAAATATCAAACAGCAAAAGTTGAACAATAATTTATTAGCATTAAAATCGTTGCGAAGTCAGATGAATCCTCACTTTATTTTTAATGCTTTAAATTCTGTTAATAGTTTTATTGCGAGTAGCGATGAGCGTACAGCCAATAAATATTTATCCGATTTTTCATTACTAATGCGGGCTGTTTTAGAGAATAGTGAAGAAGACTTTATCCCATTAGAAAAAGAGATAGAACTGTTGCAATTATATACTAAGCTAGAGCATTTCAGATTTAAAGATAAGTTCGATTATACTATTATAGTTGATGATAATGTTCAGATTGACGAATTTCAAATCCCTCCTATGTTATTGCAGCCTTATATAGAAAATGCAGTATGGCATGGTTTGCGTTATAAAAAGACAAAAGGACATTTGAATATTTCAATTTCGCAGACTACAAAAGATGAATTACAAATTGTTATTACTGATGATGGCATAGGTCGCAAAAAATCGAAAGCATTAAAAACGCAACACCAACAGAAACAGAACTCAAAAGGAATGAGTAATATTAAAAAGCGTGTTGCCATTTTAAATACAATGTATAAAGATAAAGTAGATGTGCAAATGGATGATTTTCAAAATAAGGAGGATACAGGAACAAAAGTTGTAGTAACATTAAAAAAGAAATTGATAAAAAACACGAATTGAAACAAAATGTCATGCTGAGTCTGTCGAAGCATCTCAAAATTTAAAACATGAAACTAAACGCTATTATAGTAGAAGACGAAGAGACAAGTAGAGAAATCTTAAGGAATTACTTAAAGAAATATTGTCCTAATATCTCTATTCTTGGAGAAGCTTCAAATGTGGACGAAGCGTTATTACTTATAAGAAACAACGAATTAGATTTGGTGTTTTTAGATGTAGAAATGCCTTATGGTAATGCCTTTGATCTCTTAGATAAAGTTGGTGATAGAACTTTTGAAACGGTTTTTGTAACAGCCTATAATCATTACGCTATAGATGCTTTAAATGCACATGCGTCGTATTATTTAATGAAGCCTATTTCTATTGATGAGCTTATTAAAGCTGTAGATTATGTGGTAGAAATAAAAACTAAAGAAGATGCTTTACAAGACCAAATTTTAGTTCCGAAGACGAATAATGTTAATGGTAAAATAACAATTCCTCAGCAAGATGGCTTTGAAGTTATTGAAACATCTACAATCTTATACTGTAAAGCAGATGATAATTATACAGAGATCTATTTAAACACTAACAAAAAGAAATTGGTAAGTAAGACACTTAAATACTTTGAGGAGGCTTTAACAAGCTCTAGTTTTGCAAGAGTACATAAAAGTTACTTAGTTAATGTTAACGAAGTGATTAAGTATAAAAAAGGAAAAGGTGGAAGTGTAGTTTTGAGTAATGGGAAAGAAATTATGGTGTCAGCATCTAAGAAGTCAGATTTATTATCTTATTTTAAATAATAAACATGTCACTTCGAGTGATTCCGAATTTTATAGGAATTGTATCGAGAAGCTTTAGAGTTTATTAAGTTATCGATAACTTTTTCGTCGAAAAAAAACACGAACTAACAATTGTAGTATTTTATAATATAAAATCATGCCAATAATAAAACCAGTAAACGGAAAACCCCCTCAAATCCCTGAGGATTGTTACATTGCCGAAAATGCAACCATAGTTGGAGAAGTTACTATGGGTAATCAGTGTAGTGTGTGGTTTAATGCGGTAATACGAGGCGATGTGCATTACATTATAATGGGAAACAAAGTGAATGTACAAGATGGTGCAGTAATTCATGCTACCTATAAAACATCACCAACCAATATTGGCAACAATGTATCTATTGGGCATAATGCGATTGTACATGGATGTACCATACAAGACAATGTTTTAATTGGTATGGGAAGTATTGTAATGGACGATTGTATTGTAGAAAGTAATAGTATTATTGCTGCTGGAGCTGTAGTTACTAAAAATACAAGAGTTGCATCTGGAAGTATTTATGCAGGTATTCCCGCTAAAAAAGTGAAAGATATTAGTAAAGAATTGATTTCAGGAGAAATACATCGCATTGCTAATAATTATGTAAAATATTCTGGATGGTATGAGTAAAATTATAAGTGTTTTGTTATGTTGTATCACAATTTTAGGATGCAAAAATGGTGATGTTAAAACGGTTGACAAATTACAACTCAAATTTTTAGACGAATATGTTTTAGCAGATGATATTGTAGTAGATAGTACACTTGTAGGTGGCTTGTCAGGCATTGATTATTACAATGGATTGTATTATATAGTATGTGATGATGCTTCCGACCCTCGATATTATGAAACTACTATTACAATTAAGGATACTATAATATCTAACGTAGCTATAACTAAAGTGATTAAAATAAAGGATAGCTCTAAATATTTAGATTTAGAAACCATTAGATATGAAAGTAATGCAAATCAGGTATTTATAACAAGTGAAGGACATATAAATAAGCAAAAACCACCTTTATTTTTTAGTGTAAATTCTAATGGAGATATTGTAAATGAATTTAATATTCCTTCTGCATTTTATCCAAACAGTATTGAAAAACCAAGACATAATGCTACACTTGAAGGGTTAAGCAAAAGTTATGATGAAAAAGGCTATTGGATTGCTATGGAACTCCCACTCGAAATTGATGGTCAAGAACCAAAACTTACACCTACTAATTCACCTGTTAGAATAACCTATATAAACACTAGAACGAACAAGCTTGAAAAGCAGTTTGGATATTTGTTAGATCCTATTGCGAAAGAACCTAAGGACGATTTTGCAGTCAACGGACTTTCAGATATTTTGGAATATGCTAAAGACCAGTTTTTTATTATTGAACGCAGTTATTCAAGTGGATTGGGAAATCAAGGGAATACAATTAAAATATTTAATGTAGATGCAACAAAAGCAACCAATACATTAAGAATAAAAAGCTTAAAGGATAAAGATTATGTACCAGCTACAAAAGAGTTATTATTTGATTTTGAAAGCGTTAGAGATAAGCTAACTAATAATAGTATTGATAATATTGAAGGGATTACTTTTGGGCCAACTTTACCTAATGGTAATAAGACATTGTTACTTGTTGCAGATAATAATTTTAATAAGCTTGAAAAACAACTCAATCAATTTATTTTGCTTGAAATAATTGATTAAAACTCTAAATAGTCAACATCAAAGGCATTACTTAAAAGTTCAGACATGACTTTAGGATTCCCATTGGTGTAAAACTCAAGTTTTGGTTTTAAGAGTTTTACATTAACCAAATTATGTTGTTCTAAAACGGCTTTAGTTTGTCGTGCAACCGCTTCACCAGAATCAATGATTTTAATATGTTTTGGTAAAATTTCTAAAAGTAAAGGAATAAGGTAAGGATAATGTGTACAACCTAAAACTAAATAATCAATATTCGCTTTAAGCATGGGTTGTAAATACAATTTAAGAAGTGACTTCATTTCATCAGTATGCAATTGTCCATTTTCAATAAGCTGTACAATACCATCGCCAACGTGTTCTATAACAGTAATATTATTAGCAAACACATTAGATGTTTTAGAAAATAAAGCACTACTCAATGTGCCTTTTGTCGCTAATATACCAACGGCTTTAGTTTCTGTTTGTAAAGCAGCGGGCTTAATAGCTGGCTCTATACCAATAAAGGGAATATTATATGTTTGTCGTAAATAATCTATAGCATTGGTCGTTGCCGTATTACATGCTACCACAATAAGTTTACAGCCTTTTTTAATTAAAAATTCGGTGTTTTTAATACTGAGTTCTGTAATTCTATCTTTTCCCTTTGAACCGTAAGGCGCATACTTACTATCAGCTAGGTAGATTGTATTTTCACTTGGTAAAAGCAAATGAATCGCTTTCCAAATAGAAGTGCCACCAACACCAGAATCGAAAATACCAATAGGTTGCTTGCTCATACTACAAAAATAAAAAAGCTGTCTTGTTAAGACAGCTTTGATATAGATTATTTTAAAAAGTTATGCTTTTAGAATCCCAATTCTTTTCTAACATCAGTCATTAAATCTTTACCATCGGCAAGAAGTACACCTTGTCCTTGAGTAGAATCTAATACGTATTGAAACCCTTGTGCTCTGGCCACTTTTTGTATGGCTATTCTGGCTCTTTCAGTAATTGGTTTTAATAAATCAAGCTCTTTTTTCTGCATGTCTTGTTGTGCTTGCCCTCCGTATTGTTGAATACTTTGTTGTATGCCTTGAACTTCCTGTACTCTTTTAGAGTTTTCTTCATCGGTTTGGCTTGCAGCTTCAGCATCATATTGTTTAATCTTATTTTCAAGCTCAGTTTGCATATCTTGTAGAGCTACTTGGTACGTTTTGCGCAATTTATCTAATTCGGCCTGTGCTGCTTTTGTCTCTGGCATAGAAGTAACCAACTCCTGTGTGTTAATATGAGCAACTTTGCTTTGCGCATTCATTATACTGGCACTTCCTATTAAAAGTGCAGTTGCTAATACTAAGGTCTTTAAATGTTTCATTTTTAAAAAATTATGTAATTATTGTTATCTATTAATTATTCTCTTTATTTTTAATACTGTCTTTGGCTCTCTGGCGAGCTTCAATTTTCGCCTTTCTATCTGCTAAAATCTTTTTCTTTTTGTCTTCAAGTGCTTTCATGCGTGCTTCTTTAGGACTTAATTTTTTTGTTATAGTTTTGGTGCTATCTGTTGTTTTTACGGCACCTTCTTTCTTAGTTGGTTTTTTACGCGCTTCGAGTTTCGCTTTTCTGTCAGCTAATATTTTTTTCTTTTTATCCTCTAAAGCTTTTTTCTTAGCTTCTGCAGGGCTTAAAATTGGTTCTTCTTTTTTCACTGCTGCTTCAGTACTAATTTCTTTCGTTTTGTTTTCTTCAGCCTTTGTGCTCGAATCTTCTTTGTTATTACCCTCAGGTTTAGTTACAGTTTTAACTTCAGAATTTTTGTTACGCGCGTTTAATTTATCTTCTCTAGCTTTGGCTCTATCTTCTAATATCTTCTTTTTCTTATCTTCAAGGACTTTTCTCTTTGCCTCACGGTCATTGAGTTGTTTTGCACGTTTATCTTCAATTGCTTTTTCTCGAGAGGCTTTTTTATCAGCTAAAACTTTTGCTCTTGCTTCTTGAGATTTATTAATTTCAGGAACTAACTCTTCATCTTCAGCAACTTTTCTTTCTTTACGATTTTGAGCTTGTGTACGTTTTGAAGTTCGTGTTATAGAACGTAATACTTGCTCACTTATATCAAATCTGTCTGCCGAATATAACATAACGACATCGGCAGATTTATCAAACACAAAATCGAACTTTTTATTTGATGCGATTTCCTGTACTGCAGTAAAAATTTGATCCTGTATAGGCTGCATTAATTGCTTTTTTTGAATCATTAAATCACCATTAGGTCCAAAACGTTTTTGTTGATAATCAAGAATTTCAGTCTCTTCTATGGATATTTCTTCTTGACGTTCTTCAATAAGCTCTTTTGTAAGCAATACACTTTCGCTGTTTAATTGCTTCTTCATCTGATCAATTTCACTTAATTTTTTTTCGATTTCGTTTTTCCATTTCTGAACTTTCGAATCAAGTTGTGCTGAAGCATCTTGATATTCTGGTACGTTTTGCAAAATATATTCGGTATCAATATAACCGATTCTTACACCACGTTGTGCTAAAGATGATAAACTAAAGAAGGATGTTAATATCAGTAAATAAAGAACTTTTGTTTTCATCCGTATGTGCTTTAAATTTATTGTTTTCATTATTTATTAAATTCTAACAATGACAGATAAATGTTACGATTCTGTCTCAAGTGTTAATATTTATCAAATAAACGAAATATATTTTGAAAAATTTTAACACAAGTATTAAATCGTTTAA
>Ga0114934_10001235_pt1 | contig 16515 bp, 17 predicted proteins | sample 4SBtaG_2_FD_99695 | JGI IMG/M metagenome (GOLD analysis project Ga0114934, IMG submission 99695) | Deep subsurface microbial communities from Kolumbo volcano to uncover new lineages of life (NeLLi) - 4SBTROV10_white metaG | ecosystem: Environmental > Aquatic > Marine > Volcanic ... | reverse complement strand
TGAGCTGTTTTTGTTGCAATAGCGGTCATATGCTGGAGAAAGTTTAAAGCCACGCGTTCACCAGCAAGTATATCTGCAATTTTTCCTGAAATATCGCAAATTTTCTCACCTTTATTTATTTGTTCACCATCTTTTTTATAGAATACAATTTTTATACTATTAGATATTTGTGAAAATACTTCTTTTATCAAATCAATGCCTGAGAGTATTCCCTTTTCCTGAAATTCAATAAAAGCATTACCCTTTTTATCTCCGAAAAGTGCATAATCAGGAGATTTCTGATATCCCAAGTCTTCTATAATAGCTGTCTTTACAATTTCTGATAGGTATATCCTATTCATTACTCGCCCTGCTGAGCCATGGAACGAAGGAATTCCTCATTATTTTTTGTATTTGAAAGTCTTCTTATTAAAAGTTCTATACTCTCTGATGTTGACAAAGGATTCATTATCCTTCTGAGTATCCAAACCTTATTCAGTACTGCCGGCTCAAGAAGGAGTTCTTCTCTTCTTGTCCCTGATTTTTTAATATCAATTGCCGGGAACAGTCTCTTTTCAAAGAGTTTTCTATCAAGTACGAGTTCCATATTTCCAGTTCCTTTGAATTCTTCGAAAATAACCTCATCCATCTTGCTATTTGTTTCTATAAGTGCTGTAGCGAGTATTGTAAGGCTTCCACCATTTTCTATATTTCTTGCAGCACCAAAGAATTTTTTTGGTTTATAAAGTGCTGCAGGATTAACACCACCGGATAAAGTTTGCCCGGTACTTGGCATAGAAAGGTTAAATGCCCTTGCAAGTCTTGTAATACTATCTAAAAGTATTACAACATCCTTACCAAGTTCTACTAATCTCTTTGCCTTATTTATGACTATCTCTGAAACCTGAATATGTCTTTGTACAGGTTCATCAAAAGTAGATGCTACCACTTCACAGCTGGTTGTGGAACGTATCATATCTGTAACCTCTTCAGGCCTTTCATCAATAAGCATTATGATTATTTCTACATCCGGATTATTCTTCCTAATACTGTTTGCAATGCGCTGAAGTAACCAAGTTTTTCCTGCTTTAGGTGGAGATACAATAAGTCCTCTTTGACCTTTACCAATTGGTGCAATAAGATCAATAATTCTTGTGGATAGTTCAGAAGGATCAAATTCCAGTTTAAATCTATCATCAGGATGAAGTGGTATAAGATCATCAAAATGCACTCTGTTTTTGATTGATTCAACCGACATATAATTAACCATATCTGGTCTTACAAGAGCTGCATATTTATCATTTTCTCGCGGACCTTTGGTTGGACCGACTATATAATCACCCATTCTTAAATCATACTTTTTAATAAGTATAGGTGAAACATAAATATCTTTGTCAGAAAAAGAATAATTTTTCACTCTAAGAAATCCATATCCCTCATTAAGCAATTCAAGATGCCCAGCAACTACAGCATATCCCATATCCATATTGTGCTTTTCATATATTTTCATAAAAAGCTCATCTTTCTTAAATCGCTTATAATCCTTTACACCTACTTCCTTTGCCATGTCCTGAAGTTCTTTTAATTTTTTTCCCTTCAATTCCTTAAGTTCCATTGTTTCTCCTTATATATTTGAAAAATAGATATTTAATCGTGAATAAAATATGATCAGATATTCTTGCTAAGTTTATTGTATAGAAGTTCACTAAGACCAAGTTGCTTATTTTTAGTCATGTTCTTAGCATATTCTAAATCAAGCATATCTTTGAATATCTCTTCTGAATTTCCCCCATTAAGAAAATCATCTTTCTGAACCGTTTTACGCATTGAAGAAAGCATCTGCTTTACAAAATAAGCACTAAATTCGTCACATGCTTTCTTAAGTCTCTTTTTCTGTAAATCACTCTTATGAGATGACTGTTTTGTAGTATTTAACCCATTTAATTTTAAATCCATAAAATTTCTTCTTTAAATTTCCTTACTAATATTATCGGGATTTTTCTGATTTAATGTCATTAATTTATAAAAAAAAATCTTACATGTCAACTACCAGTTAACCTTTGATACTGTCAAATCATTGCAGGTACTAAATCAGTTTACCAGTTTCCTAATCGCAGTATTCGGAGTCCAGTATTCAGGATCAGCGCTGGCTTTAATCGTGTCAAGTTTTCTGTGCAACTGATTTTTAACACCGTCGATTTAGCTCAAAAAATCAGCACAGGCACTGTTTTCACGGATGGTGTTTTTTTGGGTCTGATATTCACAAGCTGTTGAAAAACTCTACTGGCAAAGTCGATAATGTTTTTTAGTCCTACACAAAAACTGTATATTTATAGAAAACGGGTGCCCGGCTCACACATTTTAGCAGGCCCTTTTGTATATATCGATATGCTTAAACACCATAATATACTATTGAGGGGCTTTAGGTCCGGTTACTTCCCCTTACCTCTTACCCCTTATCCCATATCCCTTACCCCTTTTATAAAGTCACCTAGGTAGATTCTCTCCCCATTTTCTTTATAAATACACAGTATTTTGTTTCGGACTTATTTCAGAAGTTTTTCAACAGCCTGTCAGCATTCAACATTCAAAATCCAAAATTTAAAATTTAAAATCTATAATTTCTTCAATGACCTTTTTACCCTTTACCCTTAACCCATTTTATTGTCAGGAAAAAATTTTTTTGATAAGATATATATTAATGAAAAAATATCTTATTTTATTTTTTGCTATATTTTTTTATTTTGTTGCTTTTTCAGTTGAAAAAAATAATGATAAAGATATTAAAAAATCAATTGAACTTATAAAACTCGGTAAACTTGAAGATGCATTTGTTATTGTGAATGAACATATAGAAGAAAATCCGACAGATGAGTTTTATTATCTTCAAGGTGTAATTTATGAACGACTTGAAGATTATAAGCATGCCTATGAGAGTTTTAATATGGTTATTTCAGATTATTCTAGCAATTATAGAGAAATAGCCTATATAAGTGCTATCTCATGTCTTGAACATCTTAAGGATTTTAAAAAACTTAAAGTAATTATGAAGGATTTTGTAATCGAATTTACAGAAAGTAAATACTATAATATAATAAAAAAGAGGCTGGAGAAATTATAATTGGAATGTGAATACACTTTAAAAGAGATTTTTGATGAACTCGGAAATATTCATAAGGAGTATTTCATAGTTGAACATCTTTATGGAAAGGACAAAAATAATCCCCTGTATAGAAGGGGAACATTATTAGATCGTAAAAAATTAATGAAGATTTCTGCAATTCTAGGTTGGGATTTTCTAGTAAAGGTTTCAGATAAGCCAATCAGATTTGAAAAAGATTTAGATGGAGAACTTCTTAGAAAGGCTTCTCCCATAGAAAAAATTCTTCGTGAAATAGTTAATGAGGGAGTGCGCATTGATGATGAAAAATGGTGGGATAGTCTGATTTTTACTGCATTAGAACAAGGCATATCTGATAAAACGAAGGAATTGTTAAAAGTCATAGGAAATAAAAGTTCAACTGCGTATAAAGTATCGCTTTATACAGGATTAATTTCTGGAATATTAGCTATTTATATAAATTCATCAAGAAAAAACAAAGCCTTAAAAACATATCAACATGCATATGATAGTCTTGAATTTCTTAATCTAGTAAATGGTGCCTTTTTGTGTATGCTTGGAGAGTTTCTTCCTAAGGAAGGAGATGGTCCTCTTTTTAATGAACATTTTAAGCAGATAAAAAAATGGGTTGATACTTCAAAGGATATTCCTCTTGAAAAAATATACTCGCGGGCTAGAGGCTTTTATTATATTCTTAAATTTAGAAAAGATTATACTGTATCTGCTGCAAATATACATCTCTCTATATTTGAGAACTTTGACGGGAGTGGATATCCTACAGCTGTTTCTGGAAAAGATATTCATGAGTTTGCAAGAATTGCTAGAATTGCATATGAGTTTGCAACATGGCTAAGTGAGAGAAAGGACGGTGAAGGAAAAAGAGAACTTCTTGCATACCTTCTTAAGGACTCTTTTAAAGACAGAAAGGGTGAGTTAAAAAATAAGAAATTGGATCAGGATATTTTGAATATAGCTATGAACTTATTGAAATAATAAATGGAAAAAAATATGGATATTAAAGAATTAATGGAACATGATCTTTATGCTCTACTGAGAGTCCATCCTCAGGCAAATGGGGAAGAGATCAAGAAAGCTTATGAAAAGCTATATAATACAGATGAAGTAGATAAAGAGCTTCTCGAGGCAGCATATAAAATTTTAAGTAATGAAAAGAAAAGAAAAGAATATGATAATATTTTATTTGATAAAATAAAGATAATGGATGATAATAGAGAGCAAGATAATAAAGAAAAACCGAGTTTTTTTAATTTTTTTGAAAATTCCAGAAATATTCTTTTTTCAAAAGAATCTTCAATTCTTTCAAAAATAATTTTTATAATAGCTATAATCTATACCATCTCACCTATTGATTTTTTACCTGATTTTTTTATTCCAGGAATTGGTTATTTGGATGATGTATTTATATTATTAATTTCGTATTATTATGGAATAAATTCTATAAAAAATAAACGGAGGTAAAATGAAGAGATTATTTTTTATTTTTTTAAGTTTAGTTATGAGTATTCAGCTTTTTGCGGATCAGGCACCAATTCCACAATGCAAAGATGGAGTATGTGAATCACCATTTGCAACAACAGAACAGGAGGGAAAAACATTGAATCTTTGGGATTATTTTAAAAAATCAGATTATAAAGGTGCTTTGGAGTACGTTAAAAAACATTCTAATGATAGTGGACTTAATATAGAGAGAGTTGAGTATGCCATTAAAAACAAACTTCCTATTGTGGAAATATCTACAAAAAAAGGTGAGATATTCCTATCATTATATGAAGATGATGCTCCAAATACGGTTGCAAGTTTTATTTATCTTGCAAAACACAATTATTTTAATGGCTTAACATTCCATAGAGTAGTACCAGGTTTTGTTATACAAGGTGGAGACCCAACTGGGACAGGATCTGGTGGGCCGGGATATTCATTTGGGCTTGAAATATCAAAGAAAAAACATGAAAAAGGGGCTCTTTCAATGGCAAGAACGCAGGACCCTAATTCTAATGGCTCTCAATTTTTTATTACTTTAAATGCTACTCCTCACCTTGATGGGAACTATACAGTCTTTGGATGTGTTCTCAAGGGACAGGATATTGTTGATAAAATAGAGCAGGGCGATAAAATGGATAAAATAAATATTCTTTGTGACCGAGGACATGACTATGTACCAAAGATATTAAGTGGGAAACTTCCATATAATAAGAAATAGGTTGAAAAGGCATTGAAGAAATTTTGGATTATGAATTTTTGATTTTGAATTGGGGTTTGTATCTTCATTCATTTCATCAATGTTGTACTCAATATTGTGAAATGTGAAGATCAGACCCCAAAAGACAGAGGATGGAAATATGATTATAAATGCTGAGAAACGAAGAATACTTTCAGGAATGCGGCCAACTGGAAAATTACATCTGGGGCATTATCTTGGAGCATTAAAAAATTGGATTACTCTTCAGAATGAATATGATTGTTTTTTTGAAATAGCAGATCTGCATGCACTTACAGAGAATGCTGAAAAAAAAGATGTAAAGTCAATGAGTTTTGAACTTACACTGGATTATTTATCAGTTGGTATAGATCCTAAGAAAGCTACAATATTTGTACAATCTGAAGTAAGAGAACACTCTGAACTTCATTTGCTTCTTTCCATGATAACCCCTGTAAGTTGGCTGGAGCGATGCCCGACATATAAAGACCAAGTATCGCAATTGAATCTTGGACCAAATGTTACCTATGGGCTTTTGGGTTATCCGGTATTGATGACAACTGATATTGTTCTATATAAGTCAGACCGTGTCCCCATTGGGAAAGATCAATTGCCACATTTGGAACTTTCAAGAGAGATAGTAAGAAGATTTAATTTTCTTTTTAATAAGGATGTATTTCCAGAACCTGAGGCATTGTTGACTGAAATACCATTACTTTCAGGATTGGATGGTAGAAAGATGTCTAAAAGTTATAACAATTTTATTCTCCTTTCTGAAGAAGAAAAAGACTTATGGGAAAAGATCAGAAATATGGTTACGGACCCAGCAAGGATAAAGAAAGATGATCCCGGACATCCTGATATTTGCACAGTATATTCATATCATAAGATATTTTCACTTAATGAATGTGATGAAATAGAATCTGACTGCAAAGGTGGAAACATTGGATGTGTTGCATGTAAAAAGAAGCTTTTTTCGAATATTGAAACCATTATTGCTCCATTCAGAGAAAAAAGAAAAAAACTATCCCTTGAACCTGATTTTATAGAAGATATTCTTTCTGAGGGAAGAAAAAAAGCTGCTGAAATTGCAGGGAAAACTATAGCAGAAGTAAAAGAGGCAATAAAAATCAGATGATATACTTGACAAGTAAATGTATTGAACTTGAAGATATTCTTAAGTCTTTAGGGTATAAAACGAGAATTTATTCAAAAGAAAAGAGATTAAATTATATTTTTATAATACACCGTGATGAGTTAAAAGAATTATCAATGATATCTAAGTTTACTGTTTTATATGATGAAGATGATTCTTTTAATGAGATTATATCTAAAAAAAATATACTAGGTGTTATAGAGCCAAACAATTCTAAAGAAAGAATAAAGTTTATTATCTCAAGAATTAAAATGGCATTAAATTTATATAGAGAAAATAGAAAGTATAAGACTGAAATAAAAAAAAGAAAGCAGGAGCTTGCAACTATACATGAATTCGAAGAGAGTGTAAAAACTACATTTGTTGTGGAAGAACTCTTAAAGATGATAGTAGATATTGTCACAAAGGTCGTGAGATGTCAAAGAGCCTCTGTACTTCTTCTCAGGGAAGAAGGAAAGGATATTCTTGTAAAAGGTAAAATTGGGCGTGATGGGAAGTCGGTGGAGAATTTTACAGTAAAATATAGGGGAAAAGTAACAAAAGAAATCATAAAAAGAAGGGGTTCGCTTTTACTTAAGGACATGAGTAATATCTCATGGAAAAATAAGTCAAATTACAAGTCTTCATCTTTTTTGTCTGTTCCAATTCTTGTAGATAATGAAGTATCTGCTGTAATAAATGTCACAGATAAAAATGACCGTTCTAATTTTACTGAAAATGATAAGCGTCTCTTAGAAATATTATCGGCTCAGGTAGCTACTACGGTTGAGAAGTTTAAACTGTCTTCAGAACTAGTAGAAAAAGAAAGGATGGATCGTGAACTTAAAATAGCTAGGGAAATTCAGGTTAATCTGCTCCCTAAAAGTATGCCCACTGAGTCAGATATAGAAATAGAATTTTTCTATGATCCAGCCTATACAGTTGGTGGAGATTATTATGATTTTATCAGGACATATGATAATAAAGATGTAGTATTTATAGGAGATGTCTCAGGGAAGGGTGTCCCTGCATCACTTTTGATGGTGATGATAAGAAGCGTTATTCATTATGCTGCTCAATTTGATAGGATTACAGACCCAGATGAATTTTTGAAGACACTTAATCGTTTTTTATATATACATTCTATGCCTGCTATGTTTGCGACCTCCTTTATGGGGGTACTTGATAAATCCAAGAATTCTTTAGTGTTTTGTAATGCAGGTCATAATTATCCTCTTCTTTTATCGAATGGAAAAATAAAGGGATTGGAGACTGGGGATATAATACTTGGTATGTTTGATGATATCAGTTATAGATACAGGCAGACTCATTTTGGCGGGGATGATCTTCTGATAATGTATACAGATGGAATAAATGAATCTTATAACCCTGAAAATGAGTTTTTCGGGACAGAGAGAATAATAAACTTTTTTAAAGAGAATTATTCTAGGAAAAGTAATTTGAGAACACTTGTATCTAATTTTAAGTCTTATTTTAAAAATTTTCTTAATGGAAATGCACCTAATGATGATGCAACTCTCATTCTCATAAGGCCAAAATGAAATTTATAAAAGCACATAGCCTTGGAAATGATTTTATTATCATTAAAGATGAAAAAAGTCTTTCTAAATCTGAAATAAATGCACTTTGTAAAAGAAATTTTGGTATTGGTGCAGATGGAATAGTTTCTTTAAATATAAGTGATGAAATTGTAAATGCAGAATTCTTTAATTCCGATGGCAGTGAAGCATCCTTATGTGGTAATGCCTCTAGAATATGTGCGAAGATACTTATAGATGAATATTCAATAGACCGAATGAGTACAAAAGCTGGTATAATCTTTTTCCATAGAGATAAAGATAAATATGGAGTTAGTATTCCTTTAATAAATGATGAAAAGACAATTGATATTGATGGAAACATTTTTTCTATTATTAATACAGGGGTATCCCATATTATTATCGAATGCGAAAATTTTGACAGTAAAAGAAAGAAGCTTTCAGAATCTTTTAGCGAATTTTATGATTATAACTGGGATTTTATAAAGCAGGAAAATAATGAAATCTTTGTGAATACCTATGAAAGAGGAGTAGGGTATACATTAGGATGTTCAACAGGTGCAGCAGCGGTGGCCATTCATCTGAATAAAAAAACTGGAAGAAAAATATTCGATATGAAATTTCCAGGCGGACCTGTAAAAGCAATAGTAAAAAATAATATTATTGATGTATATGCGGAAGTACATATTATTTATCATGGAGAGATTAAATGAGTCAGAAAGCCCTTTTATTTCGACTCAGAATTTCAGGAGAAAGTCATAAAGATACTGTGAATTCTATAAATGAACTTGCTGCTTTAGTAACTACTCTTCAAATTAAAGTAATAAATTTTATTATACAGACTAAAGAAAAGCCAGATCGATCCTTTTTAATGGGAAAAGGGAAAGTTGATGAACTTAAGCAGATAATTGAAGATGAGAATATTGATATTTTAATATGCGACAATCAACTTTCACCAGTACAGCAGAGAAATCTTGAAAAAAGACTTGAAATAGATGTTTATGATAGAGTTGCTATTATACTTGATATATTTCAAAGGCGTGCAACTACTATGGAGGGAAAACTTCAGGTAGAGATTGCAAGAATGAAGTATTTTTTGACTAGATTGATAGGGAAGGGTGTCATTCTTTCAAGGCAGGGTGGAGGTATAGGTACAAAGGGAATTGGCGAAACCAAACTTGAGCTTGACAGAAGAAAGATAAGAAAACGCATAGATAGACTTGAAAAAAAGTTATCAAAGATGAAAAATCATAGAGAATTACAGAGAAAAAGTCGAAGAAAATCAGGTGTTTTCCAAGTATCTTTAGTAGGATATACAAATGCAGGTAAATCTACTATTATGAAGCTTCTCAGTAAATCTGAACCCTTTGTTGCGGATTCACTTTTTGCTACATTGGATCCTCTTGTAAGAAGGGTGTATATTGATGATGAAAATGAAATACTTTTATCAGATACTGTTGGATTCATAAGAAATCTTCCAACATTTCTTATTGATGCATTCAGGTCAACTCTAGAGGAGATAACTGAAGCATCTTTATTATTAAATGTAATTGATTTAAGTGACACATTTCATAAGGAACATAAGCATGCGACTCTTTCTGTGCTTGCAGAACTTGGAGCACTTGATATACCTATAATAACTGTATATAACAAGATTGATAGTGTAGAACCTGAAATACTGAAAATGACTAAGGCTGAAGAAGATAGAGAGCATGTTTTTATTTCTGCAATAGATAGGATAGGAATTGATGAACTCAAATCTTTGATAATCAATAGGATGTCAAGGTAATGAGGATTCTGTTTATTGGAGATATATTTGCAAAGAGTGGAAGGAAGATTATTCAAGATAGACTTCCGGGGCTTATTAATAAAAATAAGCCCGACTTTATAATTGCAAATATTGAGAATATTGCACATGGTGCAGGTATTTCCAAAAAAACATTTAATTTTATCAAATCTTTCCCTATAAATGTATTTACTTCGGGCAATCATATACTCTCAAAACCTGATGGTAATATACTTTTGAAAAAAAATCCAGAATTATTAAGGCCAATAAATGTGAAAGGAATTTCAGGAAGAGGATATGGTATTTTTGAATCAAATAATGGAATAAAAGTAGGAGTTATAAATATTCAAGGGCGCATATATATGCCAAAAACTGACTGCCCTTTTAGGATGGTTGATAAAGTGATTGAAGAAATAAAAAAGGAGACTAATATTATATTTGTTGACTTTCATGCTGAAGCTACATCAGAAAAAAGAGCTATGGGATATTTTTTAGATGGAAGAGTAAGTGCTTTAATTGGGACACATACACATATACAAACAGCAGATGAAGAAATATTGCCCCAGGGTACAGCATATTTGACAGATGTCGGGATGACAGGTCCACAGGACTCAGTGATAGGAGTAAAAAAGGATATTATAATAAAACGCTTTCTTTCATGTTTGCCTGTGAAATTCGATCCCTCAAAATCAGGAAATATGATTTGTGGAGTAATTATTGATATTGATGAAAAAACAGGAAAAGCTATAAATATATTTAGAATCAGGGATAAAAATGAAACCTAAAATACTTCATATTATATATAGTCTTGAAATAGGCGGAGCAGAAAGGGACCTTGTATTAAAATCAAAAGAATTATCATCTGATTTTGATTTTACTATATTAACACTTTGTAGAAAGGGCGAATTTGCAAGGGATATCCCAAATATACCTGTGATCAATCTTAAGATGAAGTCTAAATATGATTTAAAAGCAATTATCAAATTCTTTAGGGCCTATTTCAGAATAAAGCCAGATATTATACATTGCCACTTATTTAATGCTGGATTTTTTGGAAGATTTCTTTCTCTCTTTTTCAATGTAGAAAGAATATATACTGTTCAGATGATAAGGCCATATAGACCAATTTGGCAAAAACTTGTTGATTATTTGCTTCAATTTTCAACTTCTAAAATTATTGCAGCGTCAATTGCGATTGCAAAGTCTCTTGAAAAAGAGAATATCCAAAAAAAAAGGATTGAAGTTATATATAATAGTGTTGATTTGAGGAAATTTCAGAATAATATTAAGCGTGAAATAAGAGCAGAATTCGGGATACCTGAGCATGCTTTTCTGATTGGAAGTGTGTCAAGACTTAATATTGACAAGGGTATTGATTTTTTAGTTGAAAGTGCTGCTTTATTAAAAAAGTATGAGGATATTTATTTTATTGTTTTTGGAGAGGGAGATGAAAGAAAAAGACTTGAAAGAATGATAGTAGAGAATAAATTAAGTGATAGATTTTTTCTTCCAGGATATGCTGAATATCCTGCAAAAATATTGGGAAATTTTGATATTTTTGTTCTTCCATCTAGAACAGAAGGTCTTGGAATATCAATAATTGAGGCACAAGCAGCAGGTTTGCCGGTAATTGCTTCGGAAATAGGTGGAATTCCAGAAATTATAGAGCATGGAGAAAATGGATTATTATTTGAAATGGGAAATTCTAAGATGCTATCAGAAAATATTATTCGATTATATAATGATAAAAAACTCAGAAAGAAGTTTTCGGAAAATTCTATAATAAATTCCAAAAGATTTGAGAGTAAAAATCTATCTGAAAAAATGCGTAGAATTTACTTATCAATTCTATAAAATTATAGGAGCTTTCTAAATTATGCTTAAATATCGTTCTGCTGAGTCAGGAAAAATAGTTACTATGTTTTTTTCTGGGAATTCTTCTACAATTTTTGTTACAGCTGCCATAGCAGCACCTGAAGATAATCCGGCTAATATTCCTTCCATTGAGCCAAGCTTTTTGGAAAAATCAAGCGCTTCATCGTTAGACACAGTAATTACTCGGTCTATGATGCTTCTGTTAAGTATTTCAGGGATAAAGCCTGCTCCTATTCCCTGTATTTTATGGGGTCCAGGGGATTTTCCTGAAAGTACTGCGGATCCTTCCGGTTCTATTGCAAATACTTTTATTTCAGGATTTTTCTGTTTTAATACTTCGCCTACACCAGTTAAAGTTCCGCCGGTACCGACACCACAAATAAAAATATCAACAGCACCTTCTGTCTGTTCCCATATCTCTATGGCAGTAGTCTTTTTATGTATATCAGGGTTTGCAGGATTACTAAACTGCTGTGGCATAAAGGTTTTACTATAAGAATTGATTATTTTTTCCGCTTCATCAATAGCACCCTTCATACCCTTTTCACCGGGTGTTAAAACGATCATGGCACCAAAAAGCTCAAGTAATTTTCTCCGTTCAAAGCTCATGGTATCCGGCATTGTAAGAATTACCTTATATCCCCTTTCTGCACCTATCATGGCAAGTGCAATGCCAGTATTTCCTGAAGTGGGTTCTACTATTGTTCCTCCCGGAGATAGCTTTCCCTGTTTTTCAGCTTCATTTATCATATTTAGTGCAATCCTGTCCTTAATACTGCCACCGGGATTAAAATACTCAAGTTTTGCAAAGACATTATATTTCTTAGGAACGAGTCGAGTAATTTTGATCAGAGGAGTATTGCCGATGAAATCAGAGATCATGCTATTTTTCATTATTTCTCCTAATTATTAAATTCTTTGATTTTTCATTAAGTACCTTTGTATAGGGCGGTATGCTTTCAGTGAGCCACACATTTCCACCGACTACCGAATGTGTTCCTATTACTGTATTGCCACCGAGAATTGTCGCATTTGCATAGATTACGACATTATCTTCAATGGTAGGATGGCGCTTTATCCCTCGCATGAGCTCACCCTTTTCATTTTTTGGAAAACTTAATGCGCCGAGAGTGACTCCCTGATATATCTTAACATTATCTCCTATTTGCGTGGTCTCGCCGATTACAACACCAGTACCATGATCTATAAAAAAACTTTTCCCGATAGATGCGCCTGGATGTATATCAATGCTTGTAATATTATGTGCATATTCGGTCATTATTCTTGGCAGTAAAGGAATATCTGACTCAAAGAGTTCATGTGCGCATCTGTAAATCAAAATTGCCTCCAGACCAGGATAGCTGAAAACTATTTCATCATGGCTTTTTGCTGCTGGGTCTCCATCAAAAGCAGCTTTAATATCAAGGGTAAGAAGTTTTTGAAGATGTGGGATTTTCTCTATAAAATCAAGAGCTGCCTGATTTCCTCTCCTATGGCAGTCGGAGCATTCCTGATCATATCTTCTGCAGTCATGTACAATGCTTTGTGTAATCTGATCTGATAAAATATCGAATAATGAGAATATCTCATTCCCAATATGATACTCAAGATCAGATTCACTTATTTCCTGATGGCCAAAAAATCCAGGAAGCATAATATCTTTTAAAAGATCAATAAGAGAATTAATAAGTCTTTTATCCGGTACAGGAAAAAGCCCTATATGACTAAACACCTTTTTTGAAAGGCAGTTTTTAGAAATTTTTTTTACAGTGTCAGGAAGTTTATCGAGAAAATCGTTTTTAAGGTAATCAATATCATCAAATCTGCAAGTCTTTTTCAGGGACATAATATCCTCCCACATTCAATAATAATATTATACTGCAAAAATTTATTAAAACAAGTATATCTATTGATATGGTGTAATATAGATTGGGTTTGTGTCTTTATTCATTTCATCAATGTTGTACTCAATATTGTGAAATGTGAAAATCAAATAGATGTTATGAGAGAAGGAGACATTATTGGTGATATGGCTCTGATAATGGATTCTCGCAGAACGGCAGGAGCAAGAGCAGTAGTTTACACAGAAATGTATTCTCTCACAAAGAAAAATCTCATGGAAATAATATCAAAGCGTCCTGAGTTTGCTGTAAGACTTATTTTAATTTTTAGAGAAAGGCTTAAAAATATCAATAATAGGGTTTTTTCTCTTAAAATTAAACACAATCTTAAATTTCAAGATATGAGGGAATATGAAGAGGTCGTTAAAAGTTCCAGGCGACTTTTTAAGAAAGGTACTATTATATTTCGAGAGTTTGAAAAAGGAAAGGTAGGATATATTATAAAAAAAGGAAGAGTTCGTCTTGTAAAATTAAATCCTATACTTCATCAGGAAAGTGAACTGACTACATTGGGTGAGGGGGAGATATTTGGAGAACTTGCACTTTTAGGTTCTAATCAGAGAATTGCAACAGCAATATCAGATAGTGATGATACTCAGCTTATAGTATATGATGAAGAAAACTTCCAGTCTATGCTATACCATGATATAGACTTTGCTATGAAAATACTCAGAATATGCTGTAGTAGAATAAAAAATATGAATGAAAAGGTAAGGAAATTATAATTAATTCTTCATTTTTTTATATATTGTATTCTTATCTATCTTAAACACTCCTTGTTCTGAAGCAATAAAAATGGATTTATCAGAAGCTGTAATAGATAAGATAATTTTTCCATTTAAACCATTATTAATATTAAAGGTACACCATTTATTATCACTCCTTTGAAGAAGTGAAACACCATTACCAGTGCCAAACCATATATGATTACCATCAGGGAATATTGAGCTAACAAAATCATCTGAAAGCTCTTTACCCCAAAAATTATCCCAAGTGTTTTCAGCTACTTTGAAATAGCTTCCTCCACTTTGACTTCCTACCCATAATCCATTTTTATCAGCACAAATACATGTAATATTATTATTTATAAGATGGCTGGAATGTTCATTATATTCTTTGAAGGAATTGTAATTTATAATAGTTTTATCATCAGCTTCCATACTTATTATACCAGTATATTTACAGGCAAGGAAAATATTATTACCAAATTTTGTTGCACCAACTATGTTATAATCTTTATTCTTATAAAGTTTTTTACTCTTTTTATCTTTTGGATTGAAATCCCATATTTCACCGTCAAATGTCGTGAGTAAAAGAGTATCTTTATTTTTTAAAATAGATGTAATATTAATTATGCCTGTCTTATTTTCAGGCCATACCATTAATCCATTTGCCTTTGAATAGGAAAATAGACAACTCTTACCTATAAGAGAAAAAGACGAACCATAAAGGACATTGTCGATAAATACAAGAGTTTTTATGAACTCACCAGTGAGTCCATCAGTTTCAGAGAATATTCTTTTTAGTTTGTTTTCATTATACATTATAAGCCCAGATTCACTTCCAAAAAAGACATAACTCTCATCTTTTTCTGTTGCAATTGAGAATATTCTTTCTCCCCTGTGAAAAGTAGTTTCAACAGGAAGTGTAATATTCGATAAAGATGTGGAAAATACTGGTGAAACTAATATGATTGAAAAAAGAAATATAAAAAAATATCTGGTCATTTTTTTTCTAATTCCCTTATAAGATTTTTTGCATATCTTGATAGCATATCATTATGCTTTGCTAATTGTATAACCTTTTTTAAAGATTTCTTTGCATTTATTTTATCATTTAGTGATATATATACTTCACCACGAGTACAATGAGCAGCTGGAAGTGATGGATTGATGCTAAGTGCTTTATCAATGTATTCCAATGCTTTATCATGTTGATTTTTCTGAAGAAAACAATCTGCAAGATTATTGTATGCAATAGCATCTTCAGGGTTCAATCTAGTAACACTTGTATATTCTACAATAGCATCATCGTATTTATAGCTATCATAATATGCATTTGCGAGATTATAATGAATGTCAGGGTCATTTGGATTGATCTTTAAAGCCTGTTCATAAAGAGCAATAGCATCATCATATTCTCCAGAATCATAATAAACTAGTGCAAGATCAGTGAGAGTGTCAATATGATGAGGATTTATTTCCAATACCTTTTTATAACTTTCTATGGCAAGATCATTTTTATTTTGATAATAGAATGCTTCTCCTAAATTATGATGTGAACGAAGGTGATTGGGATTAATTTCAAGTGCTTTTTCCCACCATGAAATTGCTTCATCAATATCATTGAGTTTGTAATAAGTATTACCTATATTATAAATAGACTTTATGAATTTCGGATCTATTTCAAGCGATTTTTTATAAAATTCAAGGGCTTTTTTATAGTCTTCATTACGATAATAAAAATTTCCAGCTTCTTTTAAAGCTTCTGGATTATTGGGTTCGGCTTCGATTCTTTTTAATAAGTCCTTTTCCTGCAAGAAACCTCCTCTGGATTAGTAAAAATATGCAGTATAATTACAAGAATTTTATTAATTATACAATAAATTAAATAAAAAAGATACAGTACCTTTGGGGTCTGATCTTCACAGGCTGTTAAAAGACATAGAAATATTTTCCGGTCGTTTGTTCTCACTAAATAAAAGGTACAATGGAGCGAACCTACCTAGGTTACTTTATAAAAGGGGGAAGGGATAAGGGGTAAGAGGTAAGGGGAAGTAACCGGACCTATAGCCCCTCAAGAATATATTATGGTGTTTAAGAATATCGATATATACAAAAGGGCCTGCTAAAATGTGTGAGCCGGGCACCAGTTTTCTATAAATATACAGTTTTTGTATAGGACTTAAAAAACATTATCGGTTTTGACGTCAGAATATTAT
>Ga0114934_10001233_pt1 | contig 16525 bp, 16 predicted proteins | sample 4SBtaG_2_FD_99695 | JGI IMG/M metagenome (GOLD analysis project Ga0114934, IMG submission 99695) | Deep subsurface microbial communities from Kolumbo volcano to uncover new lineages of life (NeLLi) - 4SBTROV10_white metaG | ecosystem: Environmental > Aquatic > Marine > Volcanic ... | reverse complement strand
GCTTTAAAACCAAATAATAAATTAGAGGGTTATTGTTCGTATTTTTACAATAGCTAGCTTTGCTATACCCTAATTTAAAAATAATTTTTTTAAAAAAACTATTGACTATTACTAGCTGGTCTAAATTTTCTTTTTATCTGAATATGTGATGTTACTTTTTAAAATTTGGATTAGAATTTTCTAATCCCGATATGTATTAGTTTTTCAATATGTATATGAGGTAGCCTCCACCTAACGAGAACACTTTCCACCACCTGCACGGAGTCAGCTCGGCCTGTCGCAGTGGAAATCATTCTAAGCTATGCTACTTTTCATGTTTCCTAGCGTTCTCACTGGCTGTATTCAATTTTCAAAGAGCATTTTGGGCAATAAAAAACCCAGGTCTTTGGTTGAGTTAACAGGAATTTCAAGGATTAGTCATTTATCAAATACTTCTTACTTATTTCTTTTGACTTATTTCCTTCAAATTTCTCTTAATTCAACTTCTTAACCTAGGTTATATATTTATAATTATATAATTGTATTGTAAATATTACCATAAAAATTCAGACTTGGCAAGCACTTTTTTATATTGTCTTGACTAATAAGAAAAAAATATTGTTCCTTTCATTATATAAATAAAATATACAACACCTACTGCCTCAACCTTAGTATTATACAAAGTCTAACATGATTAAAGAGTCAAATGGTTTATCCATGATTTGATACAAAATATTATATCAAATCATGAATAAACTATATAATGCACATTCCAAACAAAACTACCGTTTGACCCTCTAATCATAATATAAATATATTAGACCTATAATATTTCTAAATCATTTAATTCTCTAGCCACATAACTACCTTTTAGCCATATGTTCTGCCTGTACATGCCTATATCATTTAAAACTACTGGTTTATCTCTTGAGTCTTGTCCAGTACCTCTAACAAAGATTATACTATCTTTTGATTTAGGAAAATTAATGTAAGTCTGTATTGTACCATTTTTCTTATTTACTCTGGGCTTGTTATTCTTGTCATATATTGTAACTTCTCTAAGTTTATCATTGTAAACTAAATTCCTTATATCTTCCCAAACTTTTTTTACATCGTTTTGTATAAAACTATCAGAGAAAGATAGCCTTTTAAATCCAATAAATACGTTATCTTTCAACGAAGCCTTTATAGATGGCTCTTCAAAAATAATACATAGTAGTTGTCTATTTGCAAAGTAATCATATATCTTAGAGTCCTCAAATTTAGTGTCTGCATCTAACCATTCATCAAAGTCAATGGTGAATAACTTCATATCTTCAGTCCTACACCCAGTTTTAGTCAAAGTTATAGTTTTTGCAACTAGACCAAATTTACTAAATAACTCAATTTTACTTATCTTTTTAGCTTCACCACCAAACATTCTTACTACAATTTGTTCTGAAATGGCTTTATTAATTTTACTTTCTATTCCCAATATATCTACTAATTCCTGTACAGTCTTTCCACAATAAAGGTTTGTTAATTCACTACATTTTCTATCTATATCATTAAAACTTATATATTTTCCTGGTAATTGTTCTAATCTATTACCAAAATGATTTTGCACAATGCTAGTAAGAAATTGTCTTTTTAGACGAAATCGTGGTCTATTAGGCCATTTAGGTGCTGTGTCTATATAAACCAGCTGACTTCTCAACTCTGAAGAGATTCTTGGATATTCATTTTCTGGTTCATCATATTGATTTTGTAATTGTCTAATGAAATCTCTAACTATTTCCCAATCTGCTCTTAATCTATTTTCATCTTCTTGGCTAAATTTATGAAATTCATAACCACGTATGTAAAAATTAGCATATTCACTAGCTTTAACCGTTTTAAGTGAATCATAGTGATAATATACCAATAACATGTTCTCCAACTTATGCCAGTAATTAGAGTCATAGAAATCCTCTTTAACTATTTTTTTCGGTGAAACTGCTGTTATGGACATTGGTTCTTTTGCTTCATATTGCTTGCTATTTTTTTTGGATAATCTAATTCCAGTAGTTTTCAGCTCAATATCAATGCCCTCCACATCTAAATCAGGTCTTTGCTTATTATCTGCTGGAAAACCAAGAACTGATTGTTCTATTACATCCCCAGCTATTCCTGTAATCTTAGGATTAGTTTTAGTTCTATCAAAGACATTATTCTTGTCTACTTGTCCTAAAGTTTTATTCAAAGCATCTTCTAGTAATCTCTCTAATTCCTGTTTTCTAAAAAAATGTCCCTTCATATTTTGCATCCCCCATTATACTTTATATTGCATATAAACAATATACCATAAAATTTTGCAGAAATTAAATATTATTATATAAAGAAGGTGCTATTATCACGTTATGAGGTGAAAAATATGGCTGGATATATAATTAGTAGTAATAGTATTGAAACACTGGAATTTTGTCAAAACCAAAATATATATAGTACTATTTTGAGCACACCAAACAATATTAAAGAATTTACCATGTATATACATGAGCCGATTATATCAGTATGAAACCATGAGATAAAATATACTTTTGTATAAAAAGAAAAATATATGGAGTTGGAAAACTAGTTAATATAGGTTTTGACTGTAAGTATCTAAACTACCCAAATGCAGATATACCTACTAATCAAAATTTTAATAAAATAAAAACAAGTATGATACTCAATACAACTTTAGAAAATTTACTAAATAGATTTATATGTACCTTCATTCCTTTTCCACAATTTTTTTAAAGGGATATATTCTGATATAAATATATTAAAGGCTTTGATACAATTCTAAGTACTGTGTAATCGAATTAAAGAAAGATAACTGTACTAAGGAGTCTATTCAACAAGTCATGAAATATATCAATTGGATTAATAAGAAGTTTGCTTATGGAGACTATGCAATGATTGAGGCTTATTTAATCTGTAGTGATTTTAGTGCAGAAATTATAGCCTATAAGGATGAAGTCTGTACTAGAAACTGTACTAGAGGTCGAAGGCCTATTATTTCTGCTACATGGAACAATCTAAAACTTATAAAATATACATATAATGAACAAACCTGGCTTAAACTTAAAAGAAGTAGAATAGAAAATTCTATTCTACTTCTCTTTATCTATAATATCACTTAATTCTATACTCATCTTTGTAACTAATCCAACAACTAATGCATTACCCATACAAAAATATCTAAACCTTTCTGTCATTCCTGTATTAGTCCAATCATCGTCAAATCCATTTAATCGTTCACACTCAATAGGAGTTAATTTTCTAAGTTTAATGTCATTATCTGACTTCTTAACTTCTATTAAATGCGTACTTCTATTTTTAGTACCTTCAGATGTTAACATCGTTCTTCCTGGCTTATTTAAATCATCTGTTAATGACATAGCACCTTCAGAGAAGATGTATTCATGACCTGTCTTACTTATTCTCTTAATTCGTTTACTACCTTTCATCTCTTTGAATTTATCTTCTTCTTCTCCATCTATGAAATATTTATCTTCAACCGAATCTATTATTATATCTTTAAGAAGTTGTTTTCTCCCATTATAATTTGGTACAGTCTTTACTGTATATATATTTCCATCTCTCATTATTCCCGTATTAAAGAATTTAAAAGAGAAGTTATTAGATACTTCTTCTATATTATTAAAATCAAGTTCAGCTTCTGTCAAACTATTATTCTCATCTTTAATTACATCAAATTGGCTAACAAAAAATCCTCTATTATTAATAATATCTTGTGGTGCACATTCTGCTAGACTTTTTCCATATACAGTATCATTCCTATATGCAAATATAAATATTCTTCTTCTTCTTTGAGGGAAACCATATTCTGCAGCATTTATAACTCTCCATTCCACAGAATATCCTAATTCAGCAAAACAACTTAGCATAACACCAAAATCTCTACCACGTTGACTTGCTGGAGATTTTAACAACCTATCAACATTCTCTAATAAAACAAAAGGAGGTTGTTTACTCTTTAGAATTCTATATATCTCCCACCATAACACACCTTTCTTACCTTGGATTCCTTTAGCTCCAGTCGAGGCCACAGAATAGTCCTGGCAAGGGAAACCGCCGACCAAAACACTATGATTTGGTATATCTTTAACATCCACAATTGCTATATCTTCATTACTACATATAGTTTCTTCTCCAAAATGTTTCTTATAACAATCAAATGCATACTGACTCTTCCTACTTGGCTCCCATTGATTGGCCCATGTAAAATCCCATTTTTCACCTGACTTTTTAAACCCTAGATGAAATCCCCCAACCCCAGCAAATAACTCAACTACTTTCTTTTCCATGAAAATTCTCCTCCATTACTTTCGTCTATTAATAGTACTTTTTATTAGTTCAACGGCTTTTTCGGAGAAGTTTTTTCCGTTACCGTATTGTTGTATTTCTTCTCTAACTTCATTATTTATGTAAATCTTCATACCTTTTTTTCTTTCATCATCATTAAGTGGATTTCGCCCTGCACCTGGTCTTGCCCCACCACGTTTATTTTTACCCATAGTAATCACCACATTATATTTAATGCTTATATTATATCATTATATCTTTGATTTAACAACCCTTTTTTTCAAACATCTGTTCGTTTTTCATTGTGTTGCAATCATTATATTAACATAATATTGGTTATCTATACAAACCCAAGAATTACATCAACTAAATATACCTAAGTCCGTTATATTTCCATATGCTTCAGTTTATATTAGGATAGGTTTATTGATTTAGATGTACAAAACACTATGAATTAATCTTATATTTTTAATAGTTTTTTTGTATGTCTTTTATTTATACTTCAATTCATAAGGGGGGCTATATAAATATTTAAAAATTAATTTTTATATTATACTTCTATACTTCTAACTTCATATATCCTTCTTAAACAGAAGTATCTATGAAGTATTTAAATATATAATAGTCATAAATTCTTACTTGTCAAATTATGAGGCAATAAATTTTTCATTTTTTCAAAAAATTTTTTTAAGCATATTTTAAAAAATAATTCTCCTAAAAAGTTGACTAATACTTGTTCCTAGCTATAATATCATCATTCTTTATAAAGAATATTTCTTGTCTATTCCCAACCATCTAAAATTTTATGTGTTATACATAAAATATAGGGCCCTTACAAATTAATTTCGAAAGGATGATGAAAATGTTAAAAAATTTAAAACAACTACAAGAATCTAAAATAAAGTACGAGGTGGGTATGCTCTATGAATACCTAAAATCTATTGAGTCTGATATTCAACAATTTATGTCTGCTCAATATTTTATAACAACATATAACTTAACTTCTAATTCAAAGTATAGCAATAGAGCCAGATGTCCTTTTCATATAGGTGCAAAAAATCCTACCTCATTCTGTTTTGACGATAGTGAGAAAAAATATCACTGCCAATCATGTAAAGAATCTGGTTCATACTTATATTTATTTCATAAACTTGAAAATACATATAGTAATTACAACCAATCAAAACTTCTTGCGCTAAAGAAATTTACAAGTATCCATTTACCCTTTGATACTTTAGATGAATACAAGAATTTAATCAGAGCAGAAGTCTCTAAAAGATATGAGCAAATTGGAAGTCTAAATTTAAAAGATTATTACGATATATCTATATTACCTGAATTCACTTCTCAATCTGCTTCTACGTATTCGAAAAACATTGGAAAGAATACAGATATTGAGACATGCAATAAATTAAATACGGTAAAAGCAAAAGATAATATGGCTACTGCAACAAAATATAAACTACAAAATTTAGATATAGATGAAGTAGTTAGAACTGCTGATGCAGAAGAAGTAAAAAGAAATGGCATGACTAGTTATTCAAAAGCTGTAATCACAGCTTTCCAAAGTAATCTAATAAAAGACTTCTCTAATAATGACCTAAACTCTCCTCATCAATTAAAGGAATTCATGAAGAGAAAATACAACATTAATACTAATATTGCTGAAAAATATGGTTTGATATATTTTGATAAATCAATCAAAATTAAGCAAGTCAGATTTCTTTATGCTAAATGACAGAGTATTTTTCCCTTTTAAAGACCATGAAACAGAAAAAGTAGTTGGTTTCCAGTGCAGAAATGCTGATTTAACGACTAAAAAGAAGTTTAAATACCTGAATATTTCTGATTATGGAGAAATGACCACAAACAAAAACGGTAAAACTTACAGAGGAGTAATTCCCTTTGCAATAGGTAATTTTTTATTCAATCTTCATGATTTGAAAGATAGAAATATAGATAATATATGGATTACAGAAGGTGTTGCAGATACCATAAAATTATTAGAACTGGGCTACATGGCTCTTTCCCCTGGTCAATCAAACTTAACAGACCATCACATTCAATTATTATCAAAATATTTCGATAAATCTGTTACTATCAATTTATTCTTCGATACGGATGATAATGAAGTTGGTCAAAACAATAGTATTCGTATTGCTTATAAATTATGGCAGTATGGATTTAAAAACATCAATATAGTTAGAACGTATCAACAACTTGGTAAGGACCTCACTGACTGCTCTATAAAACTCCAAAATGATGATTTATTAAAGACTCTTATTGATACTTGGGAGAAAGAATCATATAAATTTTCACCTGCTTCAGATGAAGATTTAAATTCTTTGATTAAGACAAAATTATTCAGCGAAAGTGATGCCTTGTCTCTTGACCCTAGAGATATCCAAAATAGACTTAAATTTGCTAATACTATCACTCAAAGCATCAACATTAGTAAATTGTCAATTAAAGAACTTAACAAAGTAAAAAGCCTAAAAAATATTGATTTAGAGTCTCTTGTATTTTTAATTGAAACTTTAAAATCAGATATTTCTTCTGAAACTACTGAAGTAAAAAAAGAAAATGAACCAGAAACAATTGCATCGGATACAAAGTTAGAAAAAAAGAAGATTGGGATATATTCCAAAATATCTCATATAAGCAACTGCATGTTCTAAAAGAAAAATTTGATTATGATATACTTATTAAAATAGAAACTGAATGCTCTAAAAAACAGATAAATGCAATTATGGGTAATATCAAAAGAAATAAGAATTTTGATATAAGTGACTATGTAAAATCTTTAAAACTGTCAAAAACAACTACAAATATTACGATTACAGGGAACAAAGATTTCCAGACCGTTGATAATGTATATGATTTTGATTTTCCTTTTTAATATCTAACAGTTCTAGCTATTCTGCTTTGAATACGCTAGAACTTTTTTCTTTCTATATTTATTCCTTCTTTCATATACCTTTTTATAATGGGTAAGAAAATAATCTTTACAAAAACTTGATTTCTACCATCAACATCCAATATAATTCCTGCATCAAAGCAAAAGGAGCTGCTATATATGATTAATACTTCAGTTTTAAAAAAAGAAATGAACTTTCTCAATAAACAAATTGTGGAATTATATACTGATAAGAGTTTAATATCTAAGAATTTCTTAGAAGCTAGTGATATTCTATTAGCTTACTATTTTAAAACTTATGATAAATTAGGGCTCTACTATATGGATATCTTGGAAAAAACCATAGATGCAATCTCTAATGATTTATCCCAAAATAAATGGCTAGAATTCAAACGTCAAATACCTACAATTTATAAATTCATTTCCATCATGAAAATAAAATATAGAAATTTAGATTAGAAAAAGCACTGTCTATTAATTTAGATAGTGCTTTTCCTTGTGTTTATTCTCTGGAATATATAAAAAATGGTTTCTGTATACTTTTGCTTATTAAAAGATATTGAATTGCTCTGATTCTATTAATACAAAGTTTGATTCCATTCGTGTAAAATCATTTCCTATAAATACATTCTAATTTATCTTCTGTATATGGAAACTGATTCTAAATTTCATTTTTTCTTTAAAATTGCTCTATATATAGTATTTTAAACAACAATGTTCTTTTACGAACCCCCAAATATCCCAATCTTAAATTTTAGTTCATTTAAGAACCTAAAAAATACTTGATGTATACAAATAAAAAACTCATGTCAAAACCCAACACCCCTCAACCCCTTGCCCCATCTATCATTAACCCTATTCACCTAATCTCTTCCATATAAAAAAGTCATGTCAAAAATTACCCTATTTCCTTGTTCCTATCTCCTATTTTCTTCCTATTTTTTGATAAAAAAGTCGTGTCAGAAATAGGGAAAAGTTAAAAGGGAAAAAGGAAAAGTTTTAATCAATATCTTTCTTCTGTATAATACAAAAAAACTCCACCTGTATAATACAAAAAAACTCCACCTAAAACCTTCACCACCCTCAACCCCTATTCCCATAAGCCTTTCAGCCCATTTTTTATCCATTTTCCATTTTCAAAATTACAATAAAGTTCACCGAAAAACAGGCTCTTTCTTGAGCCTTTTTCCTTGAATCTTGGCTCTAAAAATTACAATAAAGTTGACCGAAGTTTAGGTATAAGGATCAAGAAATAAGGGTTAAGATTGGGGCTTATTCTGTTCTGTATTTCAATAAAATAAATCAATATAAAAAATCAATACATGGCTCAATTCCTTTGTTTTCAATGGTTTTATCAATATTATTTTCAATATTTCAATCTCAATAATTATTCTATTTTTCAGTCCATAAATAAAAAAATCATGGATGATTCAGTCTGGAAAACTGATATCATTCCATGATTTTTAGGTCAACTTTTTTTGTTCTAGGTGAACTTTATTGTCATTAGGTGAACTTTTTTGGGAGTGTACACTTTTCAATATTTAAATCTCAATAGTTATTCTGTTTTTCAGTCCATAAATAAAAAAATCATGGAAGATTCAGTCTGGAAAACTGATATCATTTCATGATTTTTAGGTCAACTTTTTTTGTTCTAGGTGGACTTTATTGTCATTAGGTGAACTTTTTTTGGAATGTACACTTTATTCTTTTCTTTTTCTAATTAACCGTCCCCTTATTCGTCCCCTTATTCAGTCCCCTTATTCAACCGTTACCGATTTTGCTAGGTTTCTTGGTTTATCAACATCGCATCCTTTTGCAGTTGCCATGTAGTAAGATAGAAGCTGCAAAGGTATTACAGAAATTACAGGGTATAGAATTGGAAGAGTTTCGGGAATATATAATGCTGAATGGACACTCTTTTCAATTTCTGTATGTCCTTCTGGAGCAAATGCTAATATCTTTCCTCCTCTAGTTACTACTTCTTTGATGTTGCTTACCATTTTATCAAATATTTTTTCTTGAGTTGCCAGTACTATTACAACTGTTCCATCCTCTATTAAAGCAATCGGTCCATGCTTCAACTCTCCTCCTGGATATGCTTCTGAATGTATATATGATATTTCTTTAAGTTTTAATGAGCCTTCCATTGCTACTGCATAGTCAAGCCCTCTCCCAAGGAAAAACATATCTTTATGCATGTAATTTTCTGCAGCAAATTTTTGTATAACTTCTTTACTTTCTAATATTTTTTCTGCTTTTTCAGGAAGTTTAAGCATTTCTTCTTTAATTTTTTCTATTTCAGAATCTGATAAAGAATTTTTAAGCTTTGCCAAATATAAAGCTATTGTATCTATTGCTATTAATTGAGTAACATATGCTTTTGTTGAAGCAACAGCAATCTCCGGACCTGCCCATGTATAGAATACATCATTAGCTTCCCTCGATATAGTACTTCCCATAACATTAGTTATGGCAATTACTCTAGCACCATTCTTTTTAGCCAATCTAAGTGCTGCTAACGTATCTGCTGTTTCCCCTGATTGACTTATTACAATCATTAATGTATTTTCATTAATCATTGGTTCTCTATATCTAAATTCTGATGCTACATCTACCTCAACAGGAATTTTAGCCAATTTCTCTATAACATATTTACCTACAATTCCAGCATGGTATGCTGTACCACATGCAACAATATATATTTTATTAATATTGTTTATTTCATCATTTGAAATTGTTATTCCATCAAGATTAATATCTTCTCCTAAAACAATTCTTGAAGTCATTGTATCTCTGATTACCTTAGGCTGCTCATGAATTTCCTTTAACATAAAATGCTTGTATCCACCTTTTTCAGCAGCTTCAGCATTCCAAGTAACATGACTCAATTCTTTTTCTATTGTTTCTCCTTCTTCTGATAATATTTCTACACCATCTTTAGTTATGATAGCAAATTCTTTATCGTCTAAATAATATACATCCCTTGTGTAATTAAGTACTGCAGTTACATCTGAAGCTATAAAAGCTTCATCCTTCCCAACTCCAACTATCAATGGACTGTCTTTTCTAACAGCTACAATCTTATCTGGTTCATATGAAGATATAACTCCTATTGCATAACTACCTTCCATTTTTTGTGATGCTTTAATAACTGCTTCAATCAGACTTCCATTATAATAGTAATCAATAAGATTAGGTATAACTTCAGTATCAGTTTCAGTTGAAAATTTATACCCATGAGAACTTAACCATTCTTTTAAATGAATATAATTTTCAATAATTCCATTATGAACAACACTTATTGTACATTTTTCATTTGTATGTGGATGAGAATTCAAATCTGAAGGTTCTCCATGAGTGGCCCATCTAGTGTGTCCTATTCCAATAGTACCGTTTAAAGGATTTTTACTTAACTTATCATTCAGATTTTTAATTCTACCTTTACACTTGGTAATTAGCAAATTATCGTTATCCAATATTGAAACACCAGCAGAGTCGTATCCTCTATATTCTAATTTTTCCAGTCCTTGCACTAAAATAGAGTCAGCTCTCCTATTACCAAAATATCCAACTATTCCGCACATAATTTATCTTCCTTTCAATTATTAGTGTCATGTAATTTTAAAAGGAAGCTCATACCTTTACCATATTAGCACCCGATTAACTTTGTCCCAAAAATCACTTCTTGGTTTTAACTAATCTTTAACGGTAGTGCTATACCGTAGGGCATCCGCCGAAAATTTCGATATTCCCTATCCTCGTCAAGTTAGGCATTTTAAATAAAATAACAATCCAAATAGACTAGTATACTGACTAATTATTTATCGATTCTATAAGACTCCCACTTCTATAACAAGTGGGAGATTCAAACTCTTTGCTTAAGGTGGAGTAGAGTCTCCACCTTAAGTCCCGATGTTTTGCTCTAGCAAAACGAGTTCACTGAAGATGCTTTAAGTATGAATCTATAACTCACCTAACTCCTGGCGCTTATATATTACTTTATACTTGTCAAATCTTTAAAATCGTATTTTAAGTTACTTATCATACGATTTTCAGAGCTTTCAAAGTAGATATTATTTTTGTAATTTCCTCCTTTCGTATTCTATCAGTACAAGCTTCCATTACATTATATTTTACATTACAGTATATGTCAATTTAATATGGTTGTTATTTCCTTTAAATTTTACACCCCAGGGGTAGTTTTTGTTTTTGTTTCTATTAATTTTGCAAGAGCATGTGCCATTTCATCTAATTCTGATTGATTTTTACCTTCGAGCATAACCCTTACCAATGGTTCAGTTCCAGAAGGTCTTATCAATACCCTACCGCATCCATGTAGCTTGTCCTCTATCTTCTTAATCTCTTCCTTTATTTCATTATCTATTTCATGTATGTTTTTCATATTATTAGGAACTTTTGCATTAACAAGTACTTGTGGAAGTTCTGTCATCATCGATGCAATTTCAGAGAGTTTCTGACCTGATTTTTTAACAACCGATGCAATTTGAATTCCAGTTACAAGTCCATCTCCTGTTGTATTATAGTCCAAAAATATTATATGTCCCGATTGTTCTCCACCTAATTTGTAATTTCCTTTTAGCATTTCTTCAAGTACATACCTATCTCCAACTTTTGTTTTTATTGTTTTAATGTTCTCTTTTTCTAGAGCAATATCTAATCCTAAATTGCTCATTACTGTAACTACAATAGTATCCTTATTAAGTTTTCCAATTTCTTTTAAGTATCTTCCACATATCGCCATGATAAAATCACCATTTATAAGATTACCCTTTTCATCAACAGCAAGACATCTATCTGCATCTCCATCGAATGCTAATCCTAAGTCACAGTCGTTGTCAAGCACGTATTTCATTAATCTTTCAGGATGTGTTGAACCACATTCTTTATTTATATTTATACCATCAGGATCATTATTTATTACTAAAACCTCTGCTCCTAATTTTCTAAATGCCTTTACTGAAGTAATATAAGAAGCTCCATTTGCACAATCAAGTGCAATTTTAAGCCCCTTCAAATCACCTTCAACTGTTGAAATTGCATGTTCAATATAATCTTCATCTGCATCATATTTCACGTTCATTCTTCCAAGCTGTTCACCAATCGGAGTTGGCACTCCTTTAAAATCACTTTCTATTATACTTTGTATTTTGTCCTCTAATTCATCTTTTAATTTATATCCTTGACTGTTGAAAAATTTTATGCCATTATATTCCACAGGATTATGTGATGCAGAAATAACAACACCTGCATCTGCATTGTATTTTCTAATAAGATATGCTACTGCTGGAGTTGGTACAACCCCTACTTTAATAACTTCTGCACCTACCGATAATATTCCTGCACATAAAACTGCTTCTAACATATCACCTGAAATTCTAGTATCTTTACCTACGATTATTCTAGGTTTGTGAGTTCCCTCTGTAATCACATATGCTCCTGCTCGTCCTAATTTATATGCTAAATCAGCTGTTAATTCAGTGTTAGCTACTCCTCTAACTCCATCTGTTCCAAAAATTCTTCCCATATTATCCTCTCTTTCCTATCTAAAATCAGTAAAATTATTTTGCTAAATCAAAGTATAGAAAAACAATTAAACTCGTTTTTCTAAAACAAAACATCAATACTTCAGGTGGAGAGTCTACTCAACCTAAAGCAAAAGCTTTAATCTCCCACTTATAGAGGTGTAAATATTGTAAAATCGATTAATAGTTTTCAATATTAGCAATATAGTTATCCAAATTAACTAAAATTCCTATACTCATAAATTCATCCATATCATTATTTATATTATTTATGTATATAGGTATACTATCATATTCGCAATCAGCATGAAGCCTTTTCGTATCTAATGCTATTTGCTTAACATCTGCATAGTTTCTATCATAATATTTTTTAACAATATATTTGTCATTAACAATATATTGCAAAACTATATTTCTTGTGTTTCTAGAAATGGATATGTATTTTTTATTATCTGAACTTAAAAAAAAGCATTGCGATTTAAGTTGAACTTTTTTCACTCCGCATTGCATAAAAAAGTCAGTAAATATCTTCCTATCAACTTCAATATCTATAGCATCATCAGGAACAATAACAATTGCATTTCTTATTTTAAGCTTTTTGATTAAACTTTTCATATCTTTAGTATATGTTTTATCTTGATCAAAAAAGTGGTAATAAAAAGGCACGTTGGGTATAAATGATGTAAATTCAACTAAATGTTGTGATTGTTCCCCTTTTTTCTTTATGATTAAATTATCATAACCTATTATTATATGAAATATTGTTGAATTAAACATATATTATAATCACCTTTCATAACTATTGTATTACATCCAAGTTTGCTTGTATATCTATAAATATTTTTATTATGATTCGAAAGTTCTTTACCATTTATAATTGTTATCATAATAATATTATACATCTACCAGACAATTATAAACTATATTATACAAAAATACACATGAACATTCAATTGATTACTACATCATTCAATCGATACTATATTTCTTATATATTAACACATCAAAAAAATAAGCTATTTAAGTATATGATATATAAAAAACACATCATACATATTATAGCTTAATTTTAGTAATTATACAGATTTTTTTATTATATTATATCTTCTAATGCATACTTTTTATATGTTAATACTTCATGAATATTCCAAATTTTTATTGCTCATATTTTAACTACATATTTCAATTACATATTTCAACTACATTATATCTTCTAATACTTGTTTATCAGGATTAAAGTTAATAAATGCCTTAAAATCTTTATTAACTCCTAAAATTATACTCACTATTGTAGATATTGCAAATGAAACTAAAACTATCATTTTGATAGAAACAAACTCTGCTATAATTCCTCCAAATGCTATTCCAAGCGGTGCTAGTCCCATCAATACTGTTGACATAAGTGCACCAACTTTACCTCTCATTTCTTGAGGAACTGTTAGTTGAACAGTTGAACTAAAAAATACATTAACTATTGCATTTAGAAACCCTCCTATTGCTAAGACACTAAGCATTACATAATAATTAAGAAAAAGCGCTATTGAAAATAATATACCAAATGCTATTAAATTCACTATAAATACTACTGCTCTCTTCTCATAAGGTATATTAACTATTGATGTAAAAAGCATACCTAAAAACATTCCTCCGCTCATAACTGCCATCGCAAATCCATATTTAACAGAACCCAGTCCTGATGTTTCCTGAAAAAAAGGTAAAAACAACACAATAGCCATACTAGCAAAAAAGTTTAAAATCGCTCCAATAAAAATAAAATACCTTAACGATTTAAATTTCCAGACAAATTTAAAGCCTTGTTTTAAATCATCCCAAAAATGTACTTCTTTCAAATCTCTTTTAATTTTTGGTACTTTTATAAAAACTTCTGTCAGCGAAGAAAATAAATATGATATGCCATTGAACAGGAACATAAGAGGTGCTCCTAAAACTGAATACAAAATTCCACCAACAGGATTAGCAGCCATGTTAGTACCTGCATAAACCATATTCAAAGCAGAATTAGCTTTAATTATTTTCGATTTTTCAACTATATCTGGGAGTACAGACATAATAGAAGGATTAAAAAATGCACCACATATTCCTAATATAATTCCTGCTACAAACACCATCCATATTTGTACAAAGTGAAAAATTGCAGCTATTCCAACAAACACAACGATAAATCCTCTTATAAAATCCATTAAAACCATTAGCTTTTTCCTATCTACTCTATCAACAACAACTCCTGCAAAAGGTGATATTATCAATCTAGGAATCATTGATGTTGCCATTAATGTTCCCATCAAAGCTTTTGAACCAGTAATTTCTAGTATCCAGAAACCCAATGCTATTTCATATATAACATCACCAAATGCTGATATGAACTGCCCTTGCCATAATAAGAAAAAATTCAATGTCCAAAGTTTTTGTTTATTTACAATCTGTTTATTCCCAATTTTATTTTCAACAGTACTACAATTTCCATTGGTAACAACTTCCGCAGTTTTTACATCACCCATAAATCATTCCCTCATTTCATAGTAATTGCATATTTCATGCCAATTTACATAAACATATCTTTCATCATAAACATATCTTTCATCATAAACATATCTTTCATCATAAACATACTTTTTATATTGTTATCTTAATTTTTTCTCCATCTTTACTTTGAATATCTACTATATTTAATCCTCTATATCTTTTCAATACATCTAAACTATTACGTAATTTTCTTAAATTCAAAAACTCCATAATATTTTCTTCTTCATAATTACTATTTTTAATCTTACCATACAAAGCCATATGTTTATTACTTTTTGATTTATTTTGACAATAATTCATTGCTAATTTATTTATATACGAAACAAACCATTTTCGTGTAAATAATTTTATAATACACATAGGCAAAGGAATTACTATTCTTTTTCTGGAATTAGTTTCAATGATTACTCTCATCATGCTCCCCCCATAATCGACTTTATCGATTCTATAAAATTGCCACTTCTATAAGTGTAGATTCAAGCTTTTTGCTTCAGGTGGAAGTAGAGTCTCCAACTAAAGTCCCGATGTTTTGCTTTAGCAAAACGAGTTCACTCAATTACTATCTTAACAATATCTCCTTCAGAACTTTCAATGTCAACAATTTCTCCTTCAATACCACCATCTATTGCAGCCATAACAGTATCAGCCATTTCTTTACCATCTATACCTTCCATATTTTCAATGTTTATATTAGGTATTTTACCGAATGCTTTAATCATTCCACTAACAAATTTTAATGGAAGCATTACATTTACCCTATCTCCTTCATGAGAAAGAATTCTTATTTTTATCATTTTTCCTCCGTTACTTTTTTTATCTTGTTCACCAACGTAAATAATTTCTGATTTCTCTGTGTTATTAATCGCCTCTAATAGTTCTTCTCCCTTGTCTGATGATATTTTACCATCTTCGACCATTTTTAATATTCTTTTTACTTCTTCTTTCATTATTGATAACCCCCCAATATTATTCTAAGACAAAACATTTTTGTAATAATTGTTAATTTTACTTATCATTCATCATATTTATAGCTTCTTCAGCAGTTATTTCATCATTTTCAAGCATATCTAAAACATTTTTAGTTATAGCTTGATTTTTATTCTTAATCGAATAACCTAAAGACTGTATTACACCATCCAGTTTTGCCCTCACTGTTGGATATGATATCCCTAACTCTTTTTCAACATCTTTTATATTACCTCTTGATTTT
>Ga0114934_10001232_pt1 | contig 16528 bp, 18 predicted proteins | sample 4SBtaG_2_FD_99695 | JGI IMG/M metagenome (GOLD analysis project Ga0114934, IMG submission 99695) | Deep subsurface microbial communities from Kolumbo volcano to uncover new lineages of life (NeLLi) - 4SBTROV10_white metaG | ecosystem: Environmental > Aquatic > Marine > Volcanic ... | reverse complement strand
GGATAATATTTATCATCAATTAAATAACATAATAAATTAAAACTTGTAACAATTCCATTATCATCTTCCCATTCAAATATTTTATTATTAATACTATCTTTAATAATTCCATCTTTAAACATTAATTTTCTTAATTTATAGTCATCTTTATGGAAATAATTACGTCTAGATTTATAATCACAAATATCACAATTAACATATTTCATATATTTATATTCTCCTAATTACTAACATTATCATATTCAACTAAATTTACCATATAATGAATAGACATATTATTATTTGCATCATATACATATTTTACTTCAATAATTTTATATTCAGAATTTAATAACACAACAGAATCATTAACATCAAATAATTCAGTAGAATTAAATTTTATTATATGTTGTGATTTTTTGTTAATATCCCAAAAATAAACTAACATAGTCCTATTTAAATTTCTCATAATTAAATCTCCTTAATAATCCCACAAAGTGGTTGTTTTTGTTTTATCTAATTTAAATATCTTTAAAATTTTCATTATCTCATTAAGATAATATTCTTTATCAATATTTTTTCTTTCTGTATTCTGAATAATACTAAATTTAGGTTTAATAGTTTTAACATAATAAATAGTGTCACCTTTATCTACTTCTCTTTTAATAACTTCTTCAGCTTGTTTTCCTACAGTAACAGCTAAACATGTTTGACTTTTATATTTAGACAATGGTTGTTTAATATTAGTACTCATAGCAAAATCTTCTATTTTATAATTATCTAAATTTTTCAAATCTTCTATTAAATGTAAAATATTTGTATCTTCTTCTAATACAGCTTTAATAACTTTATCCATAGCTATATCAACAATTTTAGGTTTTCTTGAAGATTTAAGTCCAACACCATGTTTTATAATTTTACCTTCTTCCATTAAACAATAATTTTTAGCTCTATATAAATATCCTTGATCAAATTCTTCAGGTTCTAATATCATATAATTTTTAACACCAAATAATGGTTCAATTAAAGTATTAAGACCATAATTAAGCATATTACATATTTCATAAGCAATATTATCATCTTTTTCTACATCATTTGGTTTATAACCAGCTACATCTTTAATAATTCTTTTTTCAATAGATTTTCTATACTTTTCATTAAAATATGTACCATCTACCATTTCTCCATCGGTATTATGTAAAACTATATCACCTAATGCAGTAACAAATGTTCCATCTTCTGTAGATACATCATATACATCTATGTTTTCATTACTATGTAATATTATATTATCTAATACTTTTTCAAATCCATCTTTTACTTCTATAAATGTTTCATTAGGAATAATATTTTTAGGTGAAATCTCTTCTTTATTTTTATCAAATAAACTATGATCACACGTAACATCTACATATCCATCAGAAACTTTAACTCTATGAATAGGTTTATTAACATTGTGTTTTTTTGTATATTTAATAGGTTTAAATCCATTTCTAGTTAATATTTCATAATTACCATTATATTGTATTCTTTTATCATTTCCATTATGTAAATCTTCTATAGGAATTATATCAATCATTCCTTTTTTATCTTTAACATAAACTGGAGTATTTCCTGTTACACTATCAGTTTCAATACAGCAATCACCTAACCAGTCCATAACATGTTGCATTGTCCATCTACACATTGCAGTTACAGTTAAAGCTACTGCCAAATCTCCCCATTCAGAAAAGCCCAATCCTTGTATTCCATATGAGGAATTTAATAATACCTTCTTACTATTTTGTTGAGAATTATATGAATCACCTAATACAAAATCTTTATTTTTATAGGCTTCTTTCATTTTTAATTTTAATTCTTTTCTTTGTTTAAATAAATTTAATAATTCAGTTTTAATAAATCCATCTTCTTTATTAATTCTTATTATAAAATTACCTTTAAAATTTAAATCAGGAACTTGCATCCATTTAAAATCATCATCAATCCAAAATTTATATTCTGGTTTAAATCCATCTTTAAATAAATTAATTTCGTAAATCATAATTGAATCAGGAGATAAATTCCATGTTATCATACTACTAGGATATTGAGATGCGAAATCATATTTCCATATTTTTTTAATAAATCCTGGATTAGTAGTATTCAAATCATTTAATTCTTCTCTACCACAATTACCACATGTTACTTCTTTATCTTTCCGTATAAATATTTTTTTACCACAATTTGGGCAAGAATTATTAATACCACATATAGCTCCCTCGTATTTATTTTCATTCATAAATGGATAACGAACGGTATTTTTTTCCAATGCTATAAAATTCCTAGATAATAAATTTCTCATACTAAATAATTTAGGTACAAATGAATTAGGTGATACTATAACATTATGTAATGGTACCCCTAAAGTTTCCGCTATACTTTGAACTTTAGGAAAATATATTTTATATAATTCTTTAGTTAAATGTATATCAGATTCAATATAAGGTGGTAAATCTCCATTTTCATATGCTTTAATTACATTATTAACTATATCTTCACCAGTAACAATATCTTCAATATTATACCAGTCAGCTACAGTTTTCATTCGTTTATTCTTAATTCCACTATTACCTGACCAACAAGTAAATCCATTTCTTCTAATAAATAATGTATTATTAGGAACTGTACAACAATATACCATATCATTATATTCTATCCAACCATCTTTTTTTCTTCCTTGATTTATAATTGATTCAGTATGTTTTGATTGAATTGTTATTCTATATATATCTTGATCTATTGGTTTAGTTCTAGTTTCAATTATATTTGAACTAGCATATCCTAATTTTAAAACTAATTCTTGAATATTATCAGCTAATTGTTTAGATATAGTAGAGTAAATAGGAGTAGTCATATATCCATTTTTATTTAAATGTGAATATGTGCCATCTCCATCCATCAAAGATTCAAATAATATCTTTAAATAATATTTATTTAAATTTAAAAATTCACTAGGAATAAATTTATCTTTAGCTTTACCAAATTTATTTAAATATAAAAATAATCTTTTAGATTTAAACTCAATTGATATATTTGATTCGTAATATTTACATTTAAATCCCATATTGGTTATTGCAGTCATTATCTTTCTTACATTATTTGGATGTATTTTTTTATCTTGTGTTATTTTAATACTATATATTCCATTTTTTTTATTATAATAATGAGATCCTTCTGATATATAATATCCTAAAAATATTAACCAATCTTTCATATTAAACTTATATTGTTTATTATAATTGAACTCCATCTTATTTCTTTCAATTTCAGGTAAATAGAAATAATCTATATTTTTTCCTATCCAATTTTTAACATTTCTTTTAATTTTAAATAAATTACCTTCTAATTTATTAGGTTTAATAAAATCCCATTTTCTGTTATTTTTATTATATTTATTTATAGGATATTCAGCTAATAAATCGTGATTATATGTTACCATTAAATCTACAGATTTAGATTTAATATAATACATTTTTTTAGTGTTTTTATAAGATTGTAATTTTGTTGGTAATTGATATTCTAATAAATCTTTTTCAATATTTAAAGTAGCTATTTTATCTTTATTATTTAAATCTTTAAATAATTTCCAACCATTTTGAGTTAATACTTCAGTTTGTTTATCATAGCATAATAATTGGTCTTTAACTACTTCTTTATATATATCAAAATGAGTTCCAAATTTATAATTATAATAGTCTTGAAATTTAGTTGGTATTTTAAATAATAATTTAAATTTATAAGCCAATCCACCTTTCTTTACTTTAACTTTATTTAATTCTACACCATCAAATGAAGTTTCATCTAATACTAAACATCTTTTGAATATATAAGATAAATCAAAATAATCTCCATTATAAGTAACTATAACATGTGGCTTTTCTTTTATTAATTTATCTAGATAATTATTAATTAAATTATAATCACTATAATCTTTATCCCAATAATCTACAACTGTTTTATTATTATCTATATTACTATCACTATATCCTATACATACGATAGGTGTATCATTTGCTTTAGGAAATACATTATCACCTTTAGTTGCAACTTCAATATCCATACAATGATATCTTATATCTTTACTATGTGGAAATTTATTACAATAATCAGGAGTAAAAGTAAATAATTGTTCTAAATAATTTTGAGTAAATACTTTTCCTTTACTTTTTAATCCTTTTAATGTTGTCCAATAATCTTTCTTTTTTTCTATAATATGTTGATATATATTAATAGTTTCTTTTGAAAATAAATCTTTCATTACTTTCTTTCTACCATCAGATTTTACATTAGATAATATAAATCTTTTAAAAGGTATCTTTTCTACTAATATTTTATCATTATGATAAATATATAATTCATCTTCTTTAAATGATGTTTCTATCTTTAAAGGTACTTTCATTTTATTTCCTTATTAAATTACTCACTAGAGTTATGGTATCCCGTCTGTAGCTGCATCCACCCAAGTGTCTGTGGTCCCAACTCCTCTTTTATGAAGCTTTTGCTTCATAAAATTATACAAATTGTACGAAACATACAACTATTATTTTTATATATAATATTATGTAATTTAAATTATTTTAATTTGGTTTGTAAATAAGTTATTTGCTTTCCTTTAATAATTAAAGGAGAATGATGTGAAGTTTCTATAACTATTTTATCATTCTTTTGAAAACATTTCTTAATGCCTTCTATTAATAATTCTAAATCAACATTAAAAGTTATTGGCGTTTTAGATATATTATTAATTGGTATCTTTTGTTCAAATCTATTATTATCATATTCAGCTATTATTAATAATTCTTTATCTAAAGATAAAAAACAATCATTATCATCATTATCTTCAGCTATTAATAATGCAGATGTTAAACTTTTAATAAATTCATTTTTATCTACTCTATATTTTATTGTTGGTTTTGTTAATATATTATTCCATTCTATCTTATATCTATCTTTTTTTACTTCACAAGATAGAATTTTATTATCTAAAGTAAATATTAACATATTATTTACTTTCTTTATATTCTTTATTGTATTATTTTTAGATATAACTAATAATGTTTCTACCATAGTTCTATCAATTGATTCATTCAATAATAAACCTTTAAATCTTCTTATTGCACCTTGAATTCCATTTATAGCTTGAATTGAATTATGACCAAAATATATCATTCGTTTATATGTTTCATCATCATTTCCAGATCTATCTGCTAACCATATTATTTTTTTTAGGTTATTTACGAATTTTTCACTATTCTTAATTTCATAAAAATTAGAACTGTTTATATCTTCCTTTAAATTTAACTCAGGATATTTTACTAATTCTTTTGTAATTAATTTCCAAACACCATCTTCATTTTTATAATTAAACTCTAATAAATCATTTATTTTATTAATTACTAGTTTAGAATCTTTATTACCAATTTTAATAATTTTACTAAATTTCTTAAAATCTATACTACATTCAATAATACTACCATCATCTTCAGATATAATACAATCTGTAATATTGACTAATTGATATGCTTCTATATTAAAAGTTAGTAAATATCCTTTATTATTTGCTATTCTAATACCTACATTTTTAGTTAATACATTAGTACTAACTGCTTTATAGGTTTTTTCTAAACCTTTTATACTCTCTTTTAATAAATTAAAATCTAATACAATCATTGTAATTCCTTTAATTTCTTTTTTAATTTTAAACTTCTTTTATCATGATAATTTAATTCTCTTATAATCATTTCTTTCTTTATTGCTCTTTCTTGAGAATTAATAATATTATCTGCTATTTTTTTATTATCTTTAAAGAATTTTATATATTTTTTAAGGTTTTTCCACATGTTCATTTATTCCTAATAATCTAATTGGTGTGCATAATCCATCCATACATGGATAATTTGGACATTTCCACTCCATTTTATTACACGGAATACCTCCAAAATTATTTTTTTTAATTCTATTTATTTTCCAAAATATTTCATTTTCTTTTCTATATCTACTTTTTCTGCTTTTTTCTCTAATTCTAGTAAAATGAACTGCTAATTCTTTCCCTTTTTCACCGAATCTTGCCATATGACTTAACATATCATACCACATTTTTTCAGTAACAGATTCAGGACTATTTATTAGTATATCGTAAAACTTACATACAGCCATATATTTAACATCTATTTTTTTGTCATAGTTTATACTAGATACATTATTATATTGAGAATTTGATGCCTTTACGTCAGTCTTAAGTGATAATATGTATTCTGTTAACAATAAATCATCAAATCTTTCAAAAGATCTTAGATTTCTACCTATAAATTTATTAATATTCTTGGAAACTCTTAATGGTCTCCCCAATTCATATTTACCTTTAATAGATTGAGTGCCTATTACTTTTATTATTCTAGGTAAGTCTGTCATATTATCTTGAGTAATATTATCATTATCCCATAATTTCTTTAACATTTCTGAAAATATTGATAATTTTGAACTAATTATTTCTCTATTATCATCATGAATGTTAATTGGATAAATGGAAAACCATAATTGTACTCCATTACCTGACATATTTATAACTGGTTCTTTAAATTCACTTTTAAAAAAATGATCATATATTTCTAATGAAGTATTTATTGTATCTAATAATTCTTCATTTGAAGAAGGTAATCCTTTAGTTCTATTTGGATCTAAATCTATAATAAAACTATTAATTTGATCTATATTATCACCTGAACTAGGTTTATTTAATTTTTCTTTTCGAGAGTTTATACCGACATATATATTGCCTTTCCCTTCCCATTTTTTACAAAAGGAAAGGAAAGCAGTTTCATTATCTACAAATTCATTAGCTAATTTTTTTGTTTTACCATTTTCAAAACTTAATACTCTTACTTCTGTATATGATTTATGATTTAAAAATTGATAAGTTTTTAATACATCTAATTCTATCATTTTACTGCTTTATCAAATAATTCTATAAAACTTTTATGGTTTATTGTTAATGATAATGATAATTCTTCATTAAATCCTGCTTTAATATAACCATCATATAAATTTTTAACAAATATTCCATTATAATCTGTTAATTTTTTCATATAATCTTTAAAAGTTTCTAAAATATATTTTAAATCTTCATCTTCTTTACTCATTGATAAAAATTGTTTTACTATTTTAAATATTGATTTTAAATCTACTTCTTTCTTAAATAAACTCACGGTAATCTCCTAAATTAATTTATCTGCTAGTCCATTTTTAATAATATTTTTTCCTCGTATGAAACATAAATCATCTGATAATAATTTATCTAAATTTTTTACATTTGCATATCTTTTATACATTCTTCTAATAAAATTGAAATGTTCTTTACTTCTGTCATAAATTCTATCTAATTGTTTATCTGTACTAATCTCATTATAACTAGTTGAACCTAAATGAATTAAATGTTCTGCGAATTCTGATATATATCTATGTCCTTTTGAACCTGCAGCAGCTAATAATGAGCCACAACTATAAGCATGGGAATATACATGAGTTTCAACTATTAAATCATTCTTTTTAGCTTTTTCAATTAAAGTTAATAAATTTTTTAATACATATACATGTCCGCCATTACTTGATATAAATATTTTTATATTCTTTGGTTTCTTTAATTTTATTAATTCATTTATTAAATTATTAAAATCTTCAAATAATAAATGTAATAAATCATTATCAAAAGTTCCTTGTATGTATATAGAATTATTTTTTTTATTTATTGAGCTTGTATTTTCACCTAAAAAAATATCAACTTCTTTATCACTATTATTTACTATTTTTTCTTTGATAATATTGTTCCTCCCTCAAATTGATCTGTTTTTATACCATTAGGAACAATAGTATGTGCTTTTTCTAAAATTCCATTATTCCATGTAACTTGATGTAATATTTGAATTCTATCTCTTAAATTTTGAACTATAGCATACCACATATTAAATTGATTTACTACTGACATATAAATTTCATTAGTTTTAGAATAAGCTTCTGCTTCAGACATATCTTTAATACATTCTTTAGTAATATTACTTTTTCTTCCTAATTTAATCTTTTCTTGCCATAAATCTTTAGATATTTTAGTTTTAATAGTTTTACTAATTCCTTCTAATTGTTCTTTATTTGTTTTAGATACAGCTAATTCAAAACTTGCTTCTTCTAGTAAATTATTTAATTTAGATAATAATTCTTTTATCTTAGTTGGATCAGCTTTATCAGGCAATTTAATACTAAACCTAGAAGTAATAGCACTAAGTGTATATTGATTATTATGTCCAAATTTATTATTATTAGGTAGAACTATTTTGTCTGAAACATTCATCATCTCTTTTCTCCAATAATTTTACTTTATTTCTAATTTTTTTTGATATTATATTTGCTAATTGTCTAGTTCTTTCTCTTGATTGTCCATCCATTACATTCACTTTACATTTTTTTTGGTATTTTAAGTCTAATTCAAAAACTTTGTCTTTGAATTCTTGACTAAATAATTCAGGATTTGTCCAATATGTATCTGGTAGTTCTAATTCTTTTACACCAAAATGCTTATCTAGAATTTCATCTACTTTAATGTCAAAATCTTTCATAGATAACTTATCACCATTAATTATTGGTGTTTTAGAATTTGGAAATGAATTAGCAGAAGATTGAAATGTTTTATTTAAAAAGAAATAACTATACCAACATAACATTGAAAGTATAGGTATTTCTTCTTCTTTAAATACATCTAAAATTGCTTCATTCATTAATTCTAATTTATTTTGTTTATCTATTTCAAAATTATCAATTAGATTTACTGTCTCGAATACGGACATGACATTCCCTTAGTACCTTTATCCCACCAAGTTTCTCCATTTGGATATAATCCTTTCTCGTCTGGTTCAACAGATGGTTCAAAATGAATACATTTAGAACAACATCCTTTTCCTGGATATGCATTTTGTGAAATAGCATCTTCATTTCTATCACAACTAGCATATAATTCACATGTAGTGCAACACATAAAATCAACTCCTTTATTTTTTATTAAATATAACTGTAGGGAGACCTGGCATAGCCTTTTTATACTCCCCACTTTACTTTTGAGTGCGCTACTTTTACTCAAATTAACATCCTTTGTCTATGCGCTAATGAAGAACGCCAGGCCAGTTATATTATTTTATAATTCTATTGGTTGGACTTCTACTCTAAAGCCACTAGATTTTTCTATTTCTTTAGATAAACTAGCAACTATACCACCAGGTTCTTTAGATTTATCCCTTTTACTAAAATCATAAGGAAATAAAACACATTTATCAACAGCAACATCTTCAATATCAGTAGTATTAGGATCTAAATTACTAATTTCAGAATATTCTTTTCTGTTTATAGTTCTATAAACATAAATATTATCAGAAATTATTGTAACAAATACAGGACCAAATTCATCTTTCCATGTTCCTAATTGTTCTTCAGTAATTTTTGTTTCTTCTAATAAAGCTTTTTTGTACTTTTCAAGTGCATTTTCTTCTTCTTTCTTAACTTCTTCAGCCATACTTTAATACCTTCCTATAAAAAATTTAAATATCATTAACCATTTCCATTATTTCAGATTCAGTTTTATTTAAATGTTGAACATATCTTAAATCCGAATCAGGAACAATTGAGAAACAGATAATGGGTTTTTTAACTAATTTAGCAATCTCATCTAAGTTTGCTTGTCTTTCATCTGTTGAACTAGTTATATTAGTATCATGTAAGTCATGTTCAAAACCAATTCCAACAATATAAGTATTGCCATCAATTCCTCTTACTTGAGAATCATTAGATGGTCTATATACTTGAATATATAAATCCTTATCAAAAGCATATTGAGTTAATTTTCTAGGATCATTAAATTCATATATAATTGGTCTTAATTTTCTGGATAATTGATCACCACATGCACTTTGTAATACTTGAACACAAATAGGTAGATTACCATCATGAGTTACTTCATTCATTTTAATCCTTCCTCATTTACATCTTTTTCAATTAAACCATCTAAACTATTAATTGTCAATTCTTTTATTTCATTAAGTAATTTATAGTTATCTGGATGTTTTAATAATTGTAAGCATTTTGATTTACCTTGTCCAATATTTTCATTATTATATGCAAACCAACTTCCTTTTTTATCAATAATACTACTTGCTACGGCAGCATTAAATATACATTCAATTTCATCTACACCATATGATTTAGATTTATCATCAAACATAATATTAAATGTAGCTATTCTAAAAGGAGCTGCCATTTTATTCTTAATAAATTTAACTTTAATTGGCATTCCTATAATATCTGTTCCATCTTTTTCATAATCACCAGATTTTCTTACATCTAATCTCATTGACGCATAATATTTTAAAGCTTTACCACCAGTTGGAATTTGCATAGGAACATATGAACCTATTTTTTCCCTTAATTGATTTGTAAATACTAAAGCACAATTACTTTTATTTACTAAACCAGTTAATTTCTTTAATGATTGACTCATTAATCTAGCATGAATTCCAATAAAATTATCAGTAGCATCACCTTCTATAATTGCTTTAGGAACTAATCCTGTAACACTATCTACAATTATTAAACCAAATTCATTACTCTCTAATATCTTCTCAATAATGTTAATAGCTTGTTCGCCATTATCTGGTTGAGATACTAATAATTTACTTAAATTGATTCCAATCTTTTGGCACCATTCAGGATCCAACGCATGTTCTGCATCTATAAATGCACAATTTATTCCTTTCTTTTGAGCTTGAGCAATTATACTTAAACATAATGTTGTATTATGACTTATACAATTACCAACTAAAAATGAATGAGTTTTCGGCATAACCACATCAAATGTATATCTATTACCATTTGATGAATTTGAATCTTTAACTTTAATAAATACATAATTATTTTTAATAATGTTTTCTAAATATATAATTAATAATTTAGAAATACCATTTAAAGAATAATTACTTTTAACTCTTTTAACAAACTTTTTTAAATTAGTATATGTTATAGATGTTGATATAGTTTTTAAATAATTCTTAATGTTAAATTCTTTAGCATTTTTATTATTTTTAATATGAATATTATTAGCAATAATATATAATATTCTATCCATATTTGGAACAAATCTTTCCATTATATTATTTTTAATAAATTTAATTTTATCTTTATTAAATATATTAATATACTTAACAAAAAATTCATGTTTAATTATTAATTTAGAAGTAGTAATTTTCTTTTCAATAGTGCACATTATTCCTTCATGATGAAGCATAGCTTGTAATTTTCTTACAACCTCATAATGTTTATATTTAAAAGTAAACATATTATACTTACTAAATTTTTTAATTTTACCATATCTATCTAAAATACCATGTATAAATGCATATTTATTTGATGGTATTTCTAATCTAATATTTTTAGGAATATCTTTGTCATTAAAATTATAACCTAAATTATAAAATTCTTCATTCTTTTCAGTTCTTTTATAATTATAAGTTGAAGATTTTAATTTAAATGCTAAATAATCTCCTGTATGTAAATTTTTAGATTTTTCCCAAAGAAGTAATCCTTCTTTTGATATACTAAACCATTTATGATTTCCTGTAGATGATAATAACATACCATTTTCCAAAAATATATCCATTACTTTTCTATTTCCATTCCAAGTAAAATGGCTAGTTTCTTCTATCTTATGATTCATATTATATAATGGTTCATGATATTCAGAAACCTTTTCCATATTTGAACATTTTAATCCATTCTTTTCAAATATTTCTTTTACTGTTAATATACCAAATTTAGTATTTATTAACATGTTTGAAGTAAGACATTTTCCATTGCTTTCTGGACCAACAACTTCTGTTATACGGGAACGAGCTATACCTCCTATACCACTAGCAACATCAACAGTTAATGCTCCAGTTGGAATAACATCAGCTTTTGTAGCTTTAGCACTATTTAATAAATAAGCAGAACCTTCACCATATTCTTTTTCAAGATCTTTAATTAAACTATTAATTTTTGCACTATCTTTTACAATTTTTACTTTCTTTTCTTCTTTCTTTTTAGCCATTATTTACCTACTTTAGATATAAGATTATCTAACTCTTTTTTATCATTTAAAGCTTTATTAAAAGAGTCTATTAATTTTAAAGCATGGGCATCACTAATTACTTCAATATTTTGTAATAATTTAAACATAGTAAATGCATTTGAAAAATTCAAACATAAATTTATTAATTTATTATAATCTATTTTATTTGATTTTTTACAAAGTGTATCTATAATTTTATTTAATTTTATAACATTTTCATTAGTTATATATTTAGATGGTATTTTATTATTATTAAATAAATAAGGAATATCTCTAGCCATAAACTTTTTATATTTCATAGATTTATCATCCCAATTTACCCATATTTGGTCTTGTTTATATAAATATCTACCAATACCAAAACTCATAGCACATCTTTTTAATAAATCAGTTATAGCATTTTTAGGATCTCTACCTATACCAATATTATATCTTTTAATACCAAATAATTGAAGATAACCATTAATTGCACATTCTTTTCCTGTAATTTCACCTTTCCAATTATAAGTATCATTCCATGAAATATTATCAGAAATAAATGACCAAGATGGGTTAACTTCATCTAATCTTTCCATAACATCAATATGATTAAAATACATTACCATTAATGCTTTTGTTTTAGCTTTATTCATACTATTTGGTTTAGTATGAGTAGCACTTAATTTAAAGTTTGATTCTAATAATTTAATTTTATCTTTATCCATTATTCACCCTATTTTTATGATTTTTAAAATCGTGTTTTATTTTTTTCCAATCTAATGGAGCTATATGATTGTACATACAAATATCATTTAATCTTTCAAAGCTTGCAAATACAGGATATGTTTTATCTTTATTTATTTGAATACTAAAATAAGATTTAGTAAGTTCACTTAACATTGATTTTTCATTATAATCTATATCTACATCTACTTTTAAATATGGTTTAGCATAAGGATTCCATGATTCTTGTAAATTACATTTGGAATTAATTCCACATGTTCCTAATTGCCAACCACATCTTAAACTTTGTTTATTTGATTTAATAGTATAATTACTATATTTACAATCAATACATTTATTTGTCATTTTTAGCAATATCTTCTTTTACTTCTTTAATTTTATTAATTATAGCATTTGCTTCAGTTTGAATATCAGCTATATTTATTGTTTTATTTTTATTTAAAATATTAAGTAATGCTTCTAATGATATTATAGCTCTATCAACAACATTAGTCATTTTAATAGCATGATTCTTTAATTCAAAATACCCATTAGTTAATTCTTCAATTGTCATTGCTTTAACTTCTTTTTGTCCTTCTACATTTTCCATATATAATACTCCTATTTAATAATTGTAGCTTTCACTACTTGTGATTCTAATTTAGCTAATCTTACATCTATATTTTCAATACCATTATTATTTAAATCAATAATTACTAATCCAATATCAACTAATCCTTCACATTGTCTAGCTCCAAATTTGGACCCCATTCCTTGTAAAGCAGGTGTTATTATTCCAATGGTATCTCTATCTCTCATTTCACTATAAAAATGAGCATGACTTCTTATAATGATATCAGCTTTAGGTGTTAAACCTACTTCAGACCATAATTTAGACCATAATGCTGCTTTTGCTATAGCAGTAAATCTACCATGAGGAACTCCACTAGATCCAACTTTATGTTTTACATCAAATGTAGTATTATTAACACTAATCCATTCATGACTTCCAATTTTTGCTCCAACTTTTTTTGCTATAATACTTTCCCAGTCTTCTTCCTTACCAGCATGAAACGGTGTACCATATATCATTATTATTTCTTTTGCATCCCATCTATTAATACAATCTATAGCCATTTCACATTGTTGGTGTCTATCAGTTGTTATTAATTCTGTTCCTGCATTAATTTTACCACTACCGTCTATACAATCACCATTAACTATTAATAGATCTGGTTTTTTATATTTGTTACATAATCTTATTTCTTTCAAATACCATTTCCACATTTCTTCTTGAACTGCTGCAAATTTATTTCTTTTAGTTATATCATCTTTAACTTCTCTATATTGCCATGGAGAAGGAGTTAATCCAACATTATGACCACAATGTAAATCAGATATAATTACTACTCTTTTTAAAGCATTCATTTTTCTAGAAATTGCTGCTTTTTTTGCTCTATTCTTATAATTATACATATATACTTCCTTTATATAATAGATAAACTCACTGGAATATTATTTTATTCCTTGTTGATGTAAATTAGGAATCTCAAATGTTCTGCAGCCAACTATTCCCGGTAATTGAAATATTCAATACTGGGAAAGTTGGCTGCGGCACATTTGCGATGTGGATTTACATCACCTTAATTACTTAATTAACGAAACATTAATTTTTTATAAAAAAAATTTATGTTTATCTATTATTAATTTAATTTTAATTTATATAAATAATATTTAATTGAAGGCAGAAGTTCATGTTTTCGTCCTTAAAACATAACTTCTGAAATAAACCATTATAGCGAAATCACTATAAGTCTTAAAAATCTAATTATTTTAAAGTCTTATATTAATTATTATTTATAATATTTTTTTAAATATAGTATATCTTTTTTTGATAATTCTATATTATTTTCTTGCATAAATCTCAAAGTTTTACTAATAAATTTTGATTTAGTCTCTTTATTCATTAAAGGTTTACCTATATGGCACTTGAAGTTGTGTAGTGGTGCTGCATTTAATATACTGTCTGAGACCCTACCATTTATATGGTGTATACAATCAGCTCCTGGTTCTCCACAACTCCAACAAATATTTGGTAACATTATATTTCTTATTTCATTACTGAATTGAAATTTTAATGGATTTTTCTTTATGACATTTTTTTTCTTTAATTTAATTATAGTTGTCTTTAATTTCGGTTTGTATTTCTTCTTGTTTTTATAATAACAATCTTTACAAACTGTTATTAAACCTACCTTATTAAATTCATTACCACATTTTTTACATTTACTCAATGTCATCATCTAATTCCATTAAAAATCTACTTAATCTTGAATCATTATTTACTTTAGAAGAACTTAAATATAATTCGTCTTTTGCTCTGGTTATACCTACAAAAAATAATCTTCTCTCTTCATTTATATCTAGATTATTTATATTGGGCATTATACCTTCATTTAGTAATGGTAAATATACTATATTAAATTCTAAACCTTTACTTGAATGATAAGTTAATAGCTTTATATTAAAATTCTTTGAAGTAATATTATCTATATAATTAATAAATTCATATATATTATTAAAATTTGATAAAATGATTTCAAACCAATTTAATATTTTATCCATATTTTTATAACTTGTTTTCTTTAAATATTTATTCATATTTAAATCATACCGTATAAAATTCATAATTAAATTTATATCAATATTTTCCAATAAACTATATTTATTAGAAGCTTGTTTTAATATCGGATGTAATCTATTAATATTATGATTTTTATTTATACTATATTTAATGATATCTAATACTAGTTTGTATCTAGGATCATTTAATATGGTATCATCTCCAAGTATATTATAATTTATTTTATTTAAAATAAACTCTAATTCAAATACTTTAATATCATAATTTGTTCTTAATATAATTGCCTGAGTAAGATTTTTAGATTTAATTTTAATCTTACGTATAATACCTTTCATTTCTATAAAATTATCACCATAATTATTATAGTCAGGCATTACCTTACCTTTTTTTATAGTTTTTACTATTTTCTTTTCTCTATCCTCATTAGGATTAATAGCCATATTTGCTAAATCCACTATTCCTCTATTAGATCTATAATTAACATTTAATATAATTTTTTTAGCATCCGGATATTCATCTGTAAAATTAGTAAGATATTTAAAATTACTTCCTCTCCACCCATATATGGCTTGATCAGGATCACCTATTACACATATGTTTTTATGATTTAATATATTATTTAAAAGATTGTATTGAGTATTATTTATATCTTGATGTTCATCACACATAATATATTTAAATTTATTTTGCCATTTGTGTCTTAATTTTTTATTTCTTGATAATATGATATTACTCATATATATCATATCATCCATATCTACTAGATTTTTAGAAGTTGTATATTTAATATATTTCATAAATACTTTTTTACAATCTTTAATATATTTATCGTCTAGAGTATTTTTATACATACTTATTTTATCTACAACTGATTTATCTTTAGTGAATTTCATAATAGTATTATATGAACTATTTAAAATCCTATACTTACTATTATAATCTTTTAATATATTATATCCTAATTTATGATATGTCATTACATTAATATCATTATTTCCAATTCTTTCTTTTATTTCATTACAAGC
>Ga0114934_10001231_pt1 | contig 16534 bp, 17 predicted proteins | sample 4SBtaG_2_FD_99695 | JGI IMG/M metagenome (GOLD analysis project Ga0114934, IMG submission 99695) | Deep subsurface microbial communities from Kolumbo volcano to uncover new lineages of life (NeLLi) - 4SBTROV10_white metaG | ecosystem: Environmental > Aquatic > Marine > Volcanic ... | reverse complement strand
CGGATATATAGGTTTATTAGCAAATAATATTCACAGTCTTTACTGAAGAGGGGAGGCTATCATCGATAAGCTTGATTATAAGATTCTCAAAATATTGCAAGAGAACGCCCGAGTAAAGAACATCGAAATCGCCCGTGATCTTGGCGTAGCACAATCGACCGTACTGGAGCGAGTGCGACGCCTGGAAGACCAGGGTTTCATTAAGGGGTATCGTGCCATTATCGATCCGGAGAAATTGGGACTGAACATACAGGCCTTTGTTTCCGTGACAATGCAGAGGCATGAGGCAGAGACAATCAGGAGATTTGAGGAGGGGGCAAGGCACCTTTCCGGTGTTCGCGCCTGCTATCATCTGACCGGCCGTTTCGATTACCTGCTCCACGTGATGGTCAAAGACCTGCATGAATTGGGGAACCTGGTTAAATCAGGGATAGCCGCCCTGGATGGCTATGGAAAATCGGAGACATTCGTTATTTTCTCCGAGATAAAGGAAGACGATGGCGTGCCCATCGCTAATGATCTCACTTTAAAAAAAGGAGGCAAACAATGCAAAAAAAGAAACTCATGGTTCATGATTTTATGAAAATGAAAGAAAGTGGTGAGAAAATAGCCTGGATTACAGCGTATGATTATCCGACTGCCCTGTTTGCTGAGGCGGCTGGGTTAGACATGCTCCTGGTGGGAGATTCCCTGGGTATGTGCGTTTATGGATATGAAGGAACGGTTCCCGTTACGATGGATCAGTGTATTGTACATACCGAGGCGGTACGCCGGGCGGCTCCCAACACCTTTGTCATTGGAGACATGCCTTTGGGAAGTTACCAGGTTTCAGATGAGGAAGCCGCCAGAAATGCCATCCGTTTCCTCAAGGAGGCTAATGTTGATGCCATAAAGTTAGAGGGAGGGAAACGTGTCATTTCAAGGATAAAAGCCATTCTGGATGCGGGGATCGTGGTCGTTGGCCATATTGGACTTACCCCCCAGAGCTCCGGTCAAATCGGCGGGCACAAGGCCCAGGGGAGAACGGCAGAATCTGCCAGGATGGTCATTGAGGATGCCATGGCCACAGAGGAGGCAGGAGCCCAGATGCTTCTGATAGAGGCAGTTCCTCCCGAGGTTTCAGGTTTTATCGCTAAAAAGCTCAAGATTCCAGTTTTCTCCATTGGCGCGGGAGCGGATTGTGATGGGCAGCTCCTTATTGTTTCCGACCTGATCGGTCAATTTACAGCCTTTACCCCGAAGTTTGTCAAGCGGTACGCCAATGTCGCGGAGGTCGTGACTAATGCCCTGAAGGAGTATGTCAAAGACGTCAGGGCTGGGGCATTCCCTACCGATGAACATTGCTACCACATGATCAAAGGCGAGGAGGAAAAGTTTTCGAAACTTATCAGGGAGTATGAATAAGGGGGGAGGTAGCATCATGAAAGATTTGAGAAATAGGCTGAAGATATCGCCCGAAAAGCTGGATGAGATAAATCAATTCTTGCTCGATCCGGATAACGAATTAGTCAATGCCATACTGAAAATTGTAAAAAAATATGGGGGTCCGGACGAAATTAACCGCAAGGCCGCGGGGGCCCGCGATCCCAGGAATCTCAAGCGTCGCCTGCAGGATATAAATTCGCCATACCTGAAGGACCTCGAATGGCTGAATGAACAAAAGGAGCGGAATGCCTTTATCAGCATTTCAGATTACCGAAGGAGGATTTTGAAGGAAAAAGCAGATGATATGGAATTCAGAAAAGAAACGGCAGTTACGCTTGAAATATCTGCCCTCCAATTTTTCCCATGGTTAATTGCGGAAGCAAGACACGCTATTGAACGACGGCAACTAATGCCGGGCAGGTATATCCGTGTCCGGAATATGGAGGAGCAGGTAGAAGACAACGGGGATATTCTGGCCGTTGCCGCGGCCATGCAGATTATAGGGGCAAGCTATGTGGAGACCCTTGACACAAAAGGAACCGATGGCTCTAATATCCACCTGGGAGGACCGGAAACCATAACAGGTTACTTCGGCGGGGTAGGGCAGCCTAACGACCATCCCCTGAAATGGTTGGACGAGTACCTGTATTACTACACGCATTATGGTGTTCGACAGGTTCTGAACGTCAATACCGGGACGATACTGCTGGCCTACATGCTTCACAAGCTTGGGATTGACATTGAGTTTAAGATCTCTGTTTACGTGGGAATTGATAATCCCTATGCTACCCTTTGGACCCTGATGGGGGCCATGTTTTTCTCCCGTGAGGACGGAACGACCAGCCTCGTGGGGTTGAATTTTTCAAACTCTGTGAATAATGACACGATTCTAAAGAGCCATCAGGTTCGTAAGGCCATGGGGTTTGAAAATGCGGTGCGTTTTGAGCACCATATTACAGAAACGTGGAAGTCGATTGTGGTCCAGCCTTACAACAGGCGGGATGAACTGGTGGAGATTGCCAAGGTGGTTCCTAATATCTCGGCTAAACACGAGGGGGGTGACCTGGAGGTTGAAGAGACGCGCGAGCATCCGACGGACATCCTGGACTATTTCCGGCCCAGGAAAGAAATCATAGAACAGGGGCTTATGGATGCCCTCCAGCAGAATTTCCTGGATAAACAAGATGCGGTTAATGCAACGGCCGATGCCCTGACGGAGGCCGGGATCGATGTCGTTTGCGCATGGAATCTTCACAGATAGCGGAATGGCAGTGATGGGAGCAATTGAACAGCTTTAATCTGGTACAACCGCTTCGATGAAGCATTCTTTCATTCGGCAGGAGGTTCTCAGTAGATGTCTGGTATATGTTTTGTTCCCCTGTTCGACTCTAGAGATATCAACATACATAACGTCTACTTACATTGTATGAGTATTTCATTATGTCAACTAATATTACGATATATTATAAATATAATAGTGTCCACATACCCAGATACCAAATCAACTAATTACCCAATACTTCCAATAAGTTATAAACTTCCTTCGGACTTGTTAAAGGGAAGATGCGATATAACATAAGATTAGGTGTGCTAATGAGAATAGCAATTGCTGCTTTTCATGACCACCTAATCTTATATAGCCAATGTTTGTTAAATGTTTATTATCACTTAAAATACACGTTGAACACTCGTTTTTTACACTTAGTTTATTTTGCTCAATTAGCAACCTATACTAAAAATCCGCAGGACTTCTTACGCCCTGACCACCTTGGTTATTCACATGTGTATAAATCATTTGTTGTCCCCACATTTTTATGTTCTAATAATTCCTGTATTGTTCTTATATCATATCCTGATTCTAATAAATGGGTTGGAATGCCTCAATGAATGAACGCTGGCATCCTTGTCTATCCCCGCCCGATCACGCGCCTTTTTAAAAATAGGCAGTAACATCGATTCCATATTTACCCGCATCCACAGATTTAACGATAGCTCTCTTTAAGCCAGCATAACCCACTGATGGGGAAGCAAGATCTATGGTAGGTCCATCTATCTTCTCCCCTGATTTTTCCGTAATTAGCTTTACTTTGGGTGATTTGAAGTAGGCTGGGTCCTGATTCGTTTCCAGCACTACTGCTAATTCCCCGGTGTTCAAAAGGACAAGGCTCCCTATGGGATAGAGCCCGAGCATACTGACAAATGCCTTCAGCAATAAAGGATCAAATTTTTTGCCGGATTCTTTCATCATCTCTCCCAACGCCTCACCCCTCTTGTATGGTTTTTTCTGATAAACTCTTGGTGTGGTCATAGCATCAAAAACATCGGTAATTGTAATGATCTTGCTGAACAGGTTTATCTGTTTCTTGAACGATATTTTCGGGTAACCGGAGAGATCCTCCCCTAAATGATGCTCCAATGCGACAATAATGGCCCTAATGGGTAGTTTGCTAAACCCTTTGATACTGGTAAGTATTTCAGCCCCTTTATAAGGGTGCCTTTTGATCGCCTCGTACTCCTCCGCAGATAGTGTACCAGGTTTTATCAGGATTTCCGCAGGCACGTTCACTTTTCCGATGTCGTGAAAAAGGGCAGCAATACCAAGGTCTGCCAACCTCTTCCTTTCCATCCCTAACCTATACCCAAGTGCAGTAGAGAGGACACAAACGTTCATAGAGTGATTGAGTGTATAATCATAATGGTTTTTTATATTTGTTAGCGCCAACATATACGCCTCATCATAAATCACCGAATCGACTATGTTTTGGACCAGTCTGCGAACAACTTTGGTTTGAGCCCTCTGTTGTAGCTGGTGGTCACCCATAATATCTTCTAAAAGCATAATGCTCTTCGAGTATATCTGCTTACCAACCTTTCGAAGGGTGGAGGTTTTCCGAAAATCATCCCTTTCCTTCTGTGGTTCCTGTAGATGAATTTTAACGACACCTTGTGCTTTTAACTCATTCTCTATATTACTAAGCTTCTTCGATGGATCACCCAACGATTTTGCAAAGATGACCAGGAAACTTTTGAATTCGTCCTCTTGAAAATTGTTCTCAAACCAAACCTTACCCACCTTGGATTTGAAAAACCCATCTATCAAGAAATGATAGGCGTGGTAGGAAGCAAAGTCCATAGGGAGCCTGAGGCCATTGAAAAAAATATGGTTGGCCGCTACCTCAACCGAGGCTTCGCCCTCCATGCGGAATATTTCCCTGAGGGTTTCATTCAAGGCCTGGGCATGCTCTAAGAAAACATCATTGTTGAGATCGTAAATCTGAGCGATCTTCAGAGATGAGATGAATGTGTTCAAGAACTTTTTCCCCATCTCAATAGCCTTCCTGTCGGTGGAGAACTTAACTTTAGATAACTTATCAGGCCTATCCGAGGTGGCATCCGGATTCATAGTTTTTCCCCTTTTTTACCCTCTATGTTCGTTTCCCCGGCCCTCTGAAGGGCGGCTTTACACGCATTCCTCACCTTTCTATTTCTTACCTTTGCCACCTCTAACAGGGTTTCCCTGGCAGACTCTGTATCTATGCTGGCCAAGGCCTTGACAACATATACCTTGAGCTCGTTGTCCTCTCCCCTCTTAAACCAGCTCCTTTGGTGAAGCAAATCTCCCAGTGTTGCCACGGCGTTTTCCGAACCGGCCTTACGGAGGATGTCTACCAGGGCCTTCCTTTCCATAATACTCTTTTTGGCAAACCCCTTCTGCTGGATTAAACGGCTAACAAATCCAACCGCTTTTAAGTCTGGTTGGCTAAAACCCCTCGCCGCGAGGATACGGACACTGGAGTCCGGGTCAAGGAGGAATTTAGATAATAGCGGATTTACAGCTATTCCTCCGATCTTGAATAGGGCCCGCACCGTCTCCCGACGCACATCTGTATCAGGATGATGAAGGCATTGCTCCAGATATGGGATTGCTTTCCCTCCAACCTGACCCAAGGCAAAAACAATTTGCTTCACAAGCTGGGTTCGACCATCCGAAATCCATTCCCCTAAACGATCAGGGCTTTCACGACCAAATTCCACTAAAAGACCGCGCACCTTCGGGTGTATTTCCTGGTTTTCCTCTCGCATAAGAAGATCAATGAGGATAGGGGTAGCACTTGCTCCCAAGAAGGAAATGTATTTCAGAAGATCATCCCAGGATCCAATGGCCCCTTTGTTGATCAACTGCCTGATTTTTTCGATCGATTCCGCACTACGGGCTATCTTCGCAATGCTTTCCACCAAAATTCTGTATCTCGCCGGCTCCAGGGAGGGCGAGTCTTTAATCTCATTGAGGGCGAGAAAAATTGTACAGGCTGCACCAAAATCAGCATTAGAGATAAGCTCGGAGAGGTACTCCTTTAAAATCCGCAGAAGGGAGTTGTATTTTTCTGGTTCGTCCTCCAAGACAAGCAGGTCAAAAAGGGCAGCAGCAAACTCGAGATGGGGATTGAAATTTTTCCTATCCTCCTCAACGATCTCCTTAATCTTCTTTAGATCCTCATCGTTTAGCAACAAAGGGGAATTTATACCTTTCCCTGCCCACAGGGATAGATCAGAGCTTTGTTGCACATCTTCCTTTTGCAGGGCTATTCTTCCTGAGGAAACTGGAGGGGCCACTTCAGGTGATGTCTTAGGTTCCATCAGATCATCAAATAACTCATCTATAGACAAGTAGCTTATATGATGGAAGTCCCTTTCCCAAAGGGAACTAACCACATCCGTGTCCTCAGATCCCTGCCAATTCTCAGCCAGAGCTTCTAAGAACTCATTCAACTCCTCTGGGGTAAGCCCCTCGTAAAAGGTGATCTCCCTTAAGCCATCCCGGTAAAGGAGAAAGGCCAAATTATTACTTCTGTTTTCCTCCTCGTAGATAACCTGGTCATCAACCTTCAGGACAGATTCTGTTATCCTTATGGTGAGGGCATCATTCGTGGATAGATAGGATTGGAATTCCTTATTAAGAAGTTCCTTCTGTCCCTTAGGTACCGGACTGTTTACGGGATAGACCCTGATGGACTTCAAGGTCTTTGCCGTAAAGAGCAGCAAATTTCTGACCTGGGGAAGGTTATCCCCTTGGAGTGCTGAGTCGGACAATTTGGTTTCTACACTATTCATAGCACCATACTCCAAAGAACCACGAGATTTCACAGAAGCCGAGCTTAGCCTTCCCGTAGGAAGGTTTCTGCTCGATCGGTTTGTTCGCGTAGCGCATTAAGAAGTTACCATCACCGTGAATTTAGGTATGGTTATTAGGCTGGACATCGTTTCTCTCACTTTGCAGGGGTTCCGATTTTAGCAAGCTACAGGAACTTACTCTTTTATCTTTATCCAACCATATTCCAACGCTACACCCATATTTTCCCCGTGTCAAGCAAGCCAAGCCTTTATGTGATTTCCCCGGAAACGATTGAGTGTGCGATAGAGGAAAAGAGGGAAGGGTTAAAACAGCTTCTCGTTTATGGGGTAAAATCCAAAGGGGAGCTTTCTCAGCTCTTCAATGGCGATACGTTTGGATATATCCAGGCACAACCACTTATCGATGTTTTCGTAAATGAATTCAAAGACATCTTTTTTGTCCGTGCCGTGGAGCGACATAGCGCTTGTAATGTTATAAGCGGTGTAGCGATAAAGTTTATCAGCATCACTGACAATAGAGCGATTTATGTTGCTTTGATCCGGCTTGTTTCCCTGGAGATCTTCGTGGGTTCTGACTATTTCCTTGATGGGTTTTATCAGGTGTTCGGGATAATTCAGCTCTTTTAAAATTTTTTCCGTAAGCCTTTCCCCTTCTGTTAGGTGGAGCTCTTTAACGTGAATATCGTATAGGGTGTTGGCCTTGTCGGGAAAGGTGGTTTTCTTGTAAATATCTTTATCGTCAATCTGTGAATACCCTATGTCGTGGAACATGATAGCCGGAATGACGATGTCTTCGTTTCCCTTTATTCCTTCCTTCAGTAACCTCCAGGCAAAGTCGGTGCTGATTCTTGTGTGAATAAGGTCGATGTCTCTGCCCTTCGCAAGATAGATTTTACAAGTTTGCCAAAGGAGATCGAATTTCAAGTTATTTTTCTTTCTCTCCCCACCGTTTAAAAAGGTGATGCTCGATGCCAAACTGGTCAAGAATTTTCCCGATGCTTTGATCGATGATATCTTCAATGGTTTTTGGTCTATGGTAAAAGGCGGGAATGGGTGGAAAGATAACAGCACCCATCTCGGTGGCGTGTTCCATTAGCCTTAGGTGTCCCAGGTGAAGCGGGGTTTCCCGAACGACCAGGATTACTTTTCTCCGTTCCTTCAGGCAAACATCGGCTGCGCGTATCAGCAGGGTATTGTTGTATGAGTTTGCAACCCCCGACAGGGTCTTTATGGAACAGGGGATGATTACCATTCCGTGTGTAATAAAGGAACCGCTGCTGATGGGGGCGCTCAGGTCATCGGGGGCGTAAGACTGGTGTGCCATTGATGAAAGGTCTTCGGCGGTATAGGTTGTCTCTATCTTGAGATTTTTTTTCGCTGCTTCTGAGATAACGAGATGAATTTGCAACGGTAATTTTGAAGCAATTTCAAGAAATCTGACGCCATAGAGGACGCCGCTTGCCCCGGAGATGCCAACGATGAGTCTGTCCATTTAAAGCCCCTTTGCCCTTGCTTCATCGATGATGGTCTGTGTTAAAGTTTCGCAGGATTCGAGGATTTTCTTTATATCTTTCTGATTTAGGTTATCCCAGTGGATCCCGGCCGTAAGAACCACGAGTCGGTTTAGCGCCGATGCAATCCTTGAGGACATCATCTGGACCACGCTATCTTCCTTGTGACCTATGACGGTATATATAGAGGCCGTCGCACTGATCTCCACCGTATCTTTCAGGCTTGGCCGGGGATGGGCGATCCCCACGGCCCCGATGTGGGGATGTGTTCCCCCCCATACAGCTATCAACAGGTCCTGCCCAATGAGACGAATGGATGCCTGAAGAGGGAATTCTCCAGATGTCCGGGTTGTCCAGTTCATTCAGGAGCGCCCTCTCATTTCGGAGAATTGAGGTTGAGGATTTCGATTAGAGGTTCCAGTGAGGGGAGGAGATGGTCGGGGCGAAGAGGGGCCAGTTCCTTTCGGGTATTTTCACCCTTAGCAGCAACGGCTACGCGGCACCCTGCTTTTTTTGCCGTTAGGATGTCTGTTCGGCTGTCTCCGATGAAGATAACCCTGGAAGGTTCAAGACCAAGCAAGTGGATCGTCCTTTCGAGACCTTCCGGATCGGGTTTGAGAAAACGTACATCGTCTCTCGAGAGTGTGATGGAAAAGACCTTTTCCCATCCGAGTAAGAGAAGTATACCGTCCATGGCCTTGCGGCCCACGTTGGAACAAAGGGCAACGGGCGTTTGGCTTTTGGATAGGGCTTCGAGAAGGGGGCGTGCACCCGGCTGGGGGGCCCATCTGGTCAATGCGTCTTTGTCGTATTCATCATAGACTTTATCTGCCACTTTCAGAAAACGCCTCTCTTCTTCAGTGTTTGGCGCCAGCCTGATCCCCTCGTTGTAGAGTTCGGCATAGTCAGAGATATCAAGTAGTTTGGATGTCCATTCCCATTCCTTGATCACTTCCTTTACCCGGGAAACAGCCTCGGGAATCTTCCATTGAAAATTGACGATCGTTCCCTCGAGATCAAAAATAACTCCGGATATAGCATCTACATCAGAGGTCATGGCAAATATTCGATTAGACGCTTCATGGAGGCAATATATCCCGGTGGAAGCAGGGAAATATCAGGCGGATTGGATATAATTGTCTTCAGGTTTGGTATGGATTCTTTTCGCTTAATGGCATATAGCAAGGCATGCGCATAAGGACATTCTCCAATTGACTGGGCGCCAACAATCCTATCATCTATAAGGGTTATCCAGATGTGGCAACTGCCCCTGTGGATTTCCACGGTGTTCCCCTTACCATTCGTGCCGGATTCTAAAATACCAAAGGATGAGACATGTACGCCAAGGCACTCAAGGCTTGTAATATTTTCAGAACCAGGGAATTTTTTTGCAATCCCGGCAAGATTGTAGCCAACAACATTTCCCTGTCGTTTTGCGTTATTCCAAAGCATGCTCAGGGTTTTGGTATTTGTAAACATATCGTTGGTTTCAACGCAGTCACCACAGGCGTAAACATCATTTATGCTTGTTTTCATATACTCATCTACCTTGATCCCTCCCGTCTCACCTATGGTGCAGCCCATATCTTTTGCAAGCGATACATTTGGGCGCATTCCAGCGCCCAGTACAACTAAATCACAGGGAATTTCTCTTTTGTCCGTCGTAACGCCTGTAACCCGTTTGTCCCCCTTGATAGTCATAAGCTTTTCAGATGTCAATACACGTATGCCTGCATTTCCAAGTATCTTTGATAGGAAATCCGCTGGTTTTTTATCCAGTGCCCGGGGCAGGATACGATCCAAAAGCTCTACTATGGTAACCTCAACTCCATTTTTCATTAAGGAAAGGGCAGTTTCGATCCCCACGGCGCCGGAACCTACGACCACTGCCTTTTTACAAGGGTAAGAGGCAATAGCCTTTGCATCTTCAAGGGTTTTTAAGAAAAAAACCCCGGGAAGTTCCACGCCATTTAGGGGAAGCCGTAATGGATAGCTCCCGGTAGCCAGAACAAGGGAATCATAAGATAGATTATCCCCATTTGAAAAATGTGCCTTCCTCACTTTGGGATCGATGGCGCTAACTGTCTTTTGGGTAAGAAGCTGAATGCCTGACTGTTCGTAGTCTTCGGGTGTCTTAATCATCAATCCATCTTTTTCAACTTCATCGGATATAAAATGCGGAAGGGCACAGATAGTATAGAGTGGATATTTCTCATCCGTAATAATAGTAATTTTTTTTACTGAGTCCAGCTGCCTTAAAGTAAATGCTGCTGTGGTGCCGGCAATGCCATTTCCGATAATAAGTATACCACTCATATTCTATACCCCTGCATTTCTTTTCCTTACTAACAGGGACGCTGAAGCAAGTCGTTTATCCTGTGGAAGCTTTTGTTTTTCCATAAATTTAAGGGCACCCGTCTCACAGAATTTAACACAGACGGGATCCCCCCCGCATAAATCGCAACTGATGATGTTTTTCTCAACGGGGTCCAGTGTAACACCCCCAAAGGGACAAACAACCGTGCAGGTCTGGCAGACGATGCACCGGTCAGGATCCATCAAGGTACGGCCCGTGGTGGCATCTTTGAATCGTGTGCCTGTAGGGCAGGCATCGATGCATGGGGGAGAATCACAATGCTGGCAGACGGTAGGGAGAAAAATTCCTTCCTTCTCAAATTTTTTGATTTTAATCCTGGAGCGATACGGATTAGACGTTCCATTGTGCATCACAGAACAGACCAGTTCACACAACCTGCATCCCGTGCATTTTGACGCGTCGATGACGATAACCTTGTTCATTTTATCCCATTTCTGAAAAGGCGGTACTGACTTTAGACATGACATCAACAATAGCCGCCGCGCTTTTCCGTTGTTTCACGGCATTCAAACTTGATTTTTCCACGTATTGAATGGCGCCGGTTTCACAAAAATTAACGCACTGGGGGTCGCCGCCGCAAAGGTCGCATTTGATAACATGGTTGTTAACCCAATCATAACCCATGGCACCGAACGGGCAGGCATTCATACACATCCTGCATCCAATACAAAAATCATAATCGATATGTACCGCACCGGTCTCTTCATCTCTTGAAATAGCTTGAACGGGGCAGACCGCCATGCAGGGAGCGTCTTCGCACTGCTGACATGCAACCGGTACCATTTTCCCCTCCATTTCCCATTTGACAATCTTGATGCGTGCCCTGTAAGGGTTGCTGACCCCCTCATGCTTCACGGAACAGACCAGTTCACACAACCTGCATCCCGTACATTTTTCATGATCAATCACCAGAATCTTTTCCATTTATTTTCTCCTCTAACGAAGTGATTAAAGCAGATGGGACGGTTCATTATCCAGGCCAAGCCTTTTCAAGGTTTCAGGTGTTGGTATCCCATTTTTATCCCATCCATGGTGCTCATAAAATTCATCAATCATTTTCTGAAACTTCTCTTTGTCTATTTTGGCACCGATGACATCTGGGGCCCCACGCCTGCAGGGTTCATCGAAGTAGCGATGATTCAACGTGTCACCCTTCTTGAGATCATCTCTTGAGAAGCCTTCCCTGATATTGAAAAGCCTTTCGATATTGTTGCACCTTTCCGCGATGTCCCAGATTTCTCTCGGGGTTATTTCCAGGCCGGTATTATAATAGATTACCTTTGACCAATCCTCAAAATTGGGAAGTGTGGGTCCCAGGAATACCGTGTGATATTTGCAGATACCCAGGCAGTCCACAGCCATGTAACAGTTTTCCTGCCAGAAGACCTCCCATGCCTTGCCCACATAAGAGGTTTGATCCGAGCTCAACGGCCCGTTATATGGAACCGGATTCCCGTAAACCTTTCGCAAAACATCTTCGGGAAGATGGTAAAGGTCGATGGCAGGACGGCTCCTCAGGTGATCGGACCCCCTTGAAGCGGTTGCGACATTCAGTGCCAAGGCAGGAGTAGCTCTTTCATCCGAGTGGAGATTATTCATACCCTTTACCTGAATCATATAGTCAAAGGAATTCTTCCCGATTTTCTCGGCTGCTGGAATACCCCCGTCCGCCAGGGTATCGCCCAGCCAGCCCTTTCTGTAACATATACGGGTAATCATCTCGAGGAGCGCTTCGTCATTGCCGAATCTCAGGTCGAGGCCATCCGTTTCTTTGCTGGTAAGGATGCCTAATTCATAAAGCTCCATGGCCCACGATATGAGACTTCCCGTTTCGAGATTATCCATACCATATTGGTCTACCAAATGATTCCCAGTCAGTAATGTCTCTATGCTCCTGCATTCTGGCTCCCCGCCGAAGGTACCCAGCGAGGTATATTCAGGTCCTTCATCGTATTTTCCTGCATACGGTCCGGATGGGATTTTGTACTGGGCACGACAATGGACCTGGCAGCCAAAACAACCCGCCATGTGATAAGGGCCGATGGTTTCATTACATACCTCGTCAATGGCCTCAGGTTCGATTTCATCTGCATATTCGAGCTGGTTTAGCTGGAAGTTTCTCGTCCTTATACCGCCCCAGCAGTTGGTTGCGCCCCAGATAAAGGGGGTGCCAAGGGTTCCCTGAGTCTGGTTTACCTTGGCGCTTGTTATCTGATCTATGAATCGCTTGTTGTACTTGAGGGCCTCTTCAGGGTGTGCAATTTTGATATCCAGTATTCCCCTGGCGGCTATAGCCTTCAGGTTTTTCGAGCCCATGACGCAACCCATACCAGTCCTTCCGGCAGAGTCTTTTATACCTGTCATCACGTTGGCAAATCTCACCAGATTCTCACCTGCAGGCCCAATAACCGCACTCTTGATGTCCTCGTCTCCCAACTCTTCTCTGATGGCCCACTGGGTATCGGTGGTGGTCTTACCCCAGAGATGCGATGCATCGCGGATTTCTATTTCGCCATTGTGAATCCAGAGATACACAGGTTTTTCGGCCTTACCTTTTATGACCAGGTGGTCAAAACCTGCCCAGCGAAGTTCCGGGGCGAAAAATCCTCCCATATTTGCATTGCCTATAAGGCCTGTAAGGGGGGATTTTGCCATAAAATCCGTTCTGCTGGTTGCTGATGCGCAGGTACCTACCAAGAGCCCTGCGCTTACTATCAGTGTATTTTCAGGTCCCAGAGGATCGCACCCTTTCTTTGTGTTGTTATAGAGCAGATACGCATCGAGTCCCCTGCCACCCAGGAACTTTTTCCTTAGTTCAAGCGGGATAGGCTTGATTTCAATCTCACCGGTGGTGAGGTCGATGTAGGCTATTTTTCTGTTTAATGCCATTCTATTTTCTCCCTTTTTTTATTTTATTATAGTTATTTTAAACCAAGTTCTGCTAACTTCTTTTCAGCTATTTTGCGATTAACCTCCCATACAGGTCCCCGTATCCTTGGAAGATGTGGGTTGACCCAGTAAAGACGGTATTCCATTCCGCACCTGGGACACTTCACGCGGTCTGCACCAGGCTCTGGTTGAATCCTGTCCATACAACTGGGATTGTGGCATCGAACCTTGCCATAAGTCCTTGTCTTGCGCAGGACTTCTGCTGTTGATGTTGCTGTTTTATTTTCTCCCATCACTCTCTCCTTTTTATTAATAATTGTAATTTTATGCGCCAATTATATCCCAAAATGCATCCTCAACGGCTTCGGCGAAGGCAGGGTCTTCCAGGTTGGCATCGACTTCTTTTATAATAATATCTTTTTTAAACCCTTTTTTCAAAGCATTCGTGAAAATAGCATCCTCGGCGGGATCATAGGCAGGGCTGCCTTCCCTGTCTACTGAAGACCAGCCTTTTTTGGGAATAATAATACTGACAGGCCCCTTTGCCTTGTTGAGCTTTGCGACAAAGGCATCTGCGACAGCCTTCATTTCTTCGGGGGAGATGCGGATCCATGTGCGGTGGCTATCCAAATCCACCTTGCGACGTTCGTAGTATTCTGGTTTGTACTGGGATTTGCGTGGCGTCATGAAGTTAACGCTGCATGGAGCGATTACCTGCGGGATGCCCATGTCTCCGGCGGCTTCCATGCGATGGGGACCGGATGCCCTCATGCCTTTCCAGAGGGCCTCGCCAACACCACCCGGCGCCAGGTCGATGACGGCGTCAAAGAGCCCCTGGCGAATCATGTCTTCCATGGCGGCATCTGAAATGCCAGCGGCGGAAAATCCGATTACCTGACATCCCTTTTCTTCAAGGCGTTTTCGCACGGTGCTGGCGCAGTGTTCACAGGGCCCCAGCATGGTCAATGCAACGACAATCCGGTCTTTCCCCTTTTTCCTTTCCGGAAGAGGGACCTCTGCCATGGCACAGACAGCGTGAGCTGCCCGGTCAAGGGCCTGCTTCAAAAGGTTGCTCAATCCTGATATCTCTATCACCGTGTGGAAGAGGGCAATATCCCCCTTTCCGATGTAACGGGTGGAAAGCCCCGGCAGGGCGGCGGTGGATGAAACCATTAACTTGGCTATTCCGAAGGGAAGGGCACGCATGACCTCCGTTGCCATCAGGGAGCCGGTGGAGCCCCCCAGGCCGATAACTCCGTTAATCTTACCATTTTCAAAGAGCTTTTTTGCAAGGGTTTTGGCTCCTTCAATCATCGTAGCGGTGATTTTTGCCCGCTCGTGGGAATTGCGGATTTCATCGATGCTGCTTCCCCCTGCGCGGGCCACCTCGGATGCTGGGATCTCTGCGGGTGGAAGATCGTCACCCGGGATTCCCATGGAAAGGTCCATCAGAACAGCACTTGCACCGAGCGCCTCTATCCGGTTTTTCAGATAGAGCGTTTCCTGACCTTTTGTGTCAAGGGTCGAGATGAGCAGGATGTTCGGGGATACCATATCATTTTCCCTCATTTGCGAGCTTTTCTTCGATATCCTTTTTTAACCTCTTTTTATCCACCTTTCCTGAATCTCCTACAGTGGGAAGTTCATTAACGATCTCGAGGCGTTCCGGCAGCTTATAGTTGGCAATCTTCTTTTCCTTGAGGAAGGCCACCATTTCATCAAAGGTGAAGGACTGGCCCGGTTTCGTGACTACGTATGCACAAGCACGCTCTCCGTATTCTTCGTCCGGCATGCCCACGATAGCAACGTTGGCGACTTTTGGGTGGTCATTGAGCATTCCCTCTATCTCCGCGGGGTAGATGTTTTGACCACCCCGGATGATCATGTCCTTTTGCCTGCCGAGGATCCATATACATCCGCGGTCAAGTTTGACGATATCACCCGTTGTAGTCCATCCATTTTCCCGAAAAACCTCGGCGGTCTTTTTGGGGTCACGGTAGTAGCCTGCAGGGGCGTGTGGGCCTCGGAACCATAGGATACCGGGTTCCCCTTCCGGCACGGGGACATCGTTTTCGTCCTTCAGTACGACCTGGTTCCCGGGGAGGGGGCGACCAACTGTTTTTCTTCTCAACTCCACCGGGTCGTCAACACGGCATCCCGAGACGGACCCCACATCCTGGGTGCCAAGATCGCTGGTGATGACTGCATTGAACCTCCCTTCAACCTCTTCTGCAATCTGGGGAGAGAGATACCCCCCCGCGGAACGGATAAAACGTAGAGAGCTAAGATCGTATTTTGTTTCATCCTCTTCGAGCATCCTCACAAGGTGGGTGGGTACAACACCGATTGCCGTGGCCTTTTCCTTTTCGATAAGTTTCAGGGTGCTTTCCGCACTGAACTCTTCCATCAGGACAATCTTGGCTCCGGCCAGGGGAGCTGCGAAATATGTAAGGGTTCCCGCAGCCCCACCGGCATGGGGGGCAACAGCAACCGTGACATCCTTATTGGTCAGATCCCAGATATCAATACGTGCCTTGGAGGTGCAAAGGCGCGAGGCGATAGGCCATTCCACCAGCTTGGGGAGGCCTGTTGTCCCGCTGGTGCTGGTGAGAAGCCCCACATCCTCTTTTGGGTTGAATCGCCGTGAGTCAAAATCAGCATCGGAATACGACTTTTTGAGTCCTTCCTGTGCCAATTGGTAAAGAGAAAGGCAATTCGCACCCGCGCCATCCGGCACCGTCTCGTCCAAAAGAAAGAAATGCTTTATTGAAGGTTGTTTTTTCTGGATCTCCTGAAACATTTCAAGGTAGTTGAACCTTCGATAGACACTTGGAAAGACTACGGCTTGGGCATCAGTCTGGGAGGCCATAAACTCAAGTTCCTTATGACGGAGATAGGGGTAAACTGTCAGTGCGATAAGCCCCGCACGTTCACTGGCAATCCGGGCGAGAAACCCGTACACGCTATTGGGTGACTGGATAATGATACGAGTGTCTTTCTTGAATCCCATCTCGATCCACCGTCCCGCAATGGCATCCACTAACTCAACGGCTTCCTTCCATGTGATTCGATAGCTTGAATCGACCAGGGCCTCCTGGTCTGGCCACTTCTCTGCATTGCGTTTCCAGAAATCGTAAAAGGTTTCCTCAGTCCAGTAGCCACCACGGGAAAATTCATCAATCATCTCATTTGTGTAGCG
>Ga0114934_10001230_pt1 | contig 16541 bp, 16 predicted proteins | sample 4SBtaG_2_FD_99695 | JGI IMG/M metagenome (GOLD analysis project Ga0114934, IMG submission 99695) | Deep subsurface microbial communities from Kolumbo volcano to uncover new lineages of life (NeLLi) - 4SBTROV10_white metaG | ecosystem: Environmental > Aquatic > Marine > Volcanic ... | reverse complement strand
TTGTATCTATTGTTGCTATATCTATGCAGTATCCATAATTCGCTTCTGTTTTTAGATTGTATATCTTTGTGCTATCTTGAAATTCTGATGGATTAGTTACGTTCATTGACATTTTAAAGAAGAGCTCTTTACCTTGTACAAGCTTTAATAAATATTTGTAATTTCCAATATTGTCTGTGCTAATAGTTATATTTTTGTTGTCATCTGATAACCAGCCATTATTATTCAATGTTGATTGATTTAAATCTCCAAATTTTATTATCTCTATGTTATCTCCTATTATAGTAATTGTTATATTTTTAATTGTATTCATTGCTAGCCCATCTGAATATGTGGCATAATCCACCCATCCCGGGCCTACATTTCTTAAGTATATATTACCGCTAAACTCATTGTTCCCTTCATTTGTAACCCTATTTGTTCCAAACGCATAATCAAATTTAAGAAAATCTCCTGCGCTTGTGCTGCTTCCTACCGGAGGAACATCTGCATAATTTTCAGGCAAAAACACAAGGTCTGTGTATCCTTTTGAAGTGTAGTCAAAACACAGCCTTATTGTTGTGGGGCAGTTTATTTTTTCCCCTTGTCCAAGTTCTGGTGCCTTTACACTCCAGCTCATATATTTTTGAGTGTTTGGCAAGATTTCATCGACTCTTGCATCATTCGTATCCAAACATCCTAATAGCCTTCCAGTAACATTTGTTATTTTTTCTGTGCCATGATTTATTATCTTGACACCTACTTGTGCATTTTGATAGGAAACTAAATCAATTTTGTTTGATTCTATGCCATTTATCAAAATTGTAGCATTTAAAATCCCAGGATTATTTTTCTTTTCCTCTTTGGTCTCACCTATGCATCCAAAAGTTAGAACTAGTAAAAACAATAAAAAAAATGCAAATAAAGCTTTTCTATCCATAATTTATACACCTAACATCTTTGTCCGACAGGGCAAACTGTTATTGTCCCAACAGGGATGTCGTAGCAATATGTGTAATCCACTTCCCCGTTTGTTCTTTCAGTTTTTATGCTGTCACCAGAGTATTCTGTAGTTAATTTAATTGTTGTTATTAAGCCATCTCCAATAGCCAAATTGTTGCTTAATATGTCACAACCTTCAGTGGTAGGTGTTATTGAAGTTGAATCTTCACCGCCGCAGCTTGCGTATTTAATTCCTGCTGACAAACCTTCCGAAGGGATTATTGTTATGTTATTTATTGATTTTATATGTCCTTGCCAGTTGTTTTTGATGTCTAATGAACCTGTTGTGTAACCAGTTCCACCATTTTTTAAGAATATTTTGTCAAGCCCCATTTGTGTTACTGTAACTGGGCCGTTTGAATACCCATTTTGAACTTGGGTTTCTTCTGTTGTCAAATCTCTTGGGACAATTGCCGTATCGAAGTAAAAATTGGTTGTGTAATTAAAACATACTTCAACTTTTGGATTTATGTTTTGCTTCAATTCTGTGCTAGGTGAAGTTATGCTCCATATAATTGGGTATTCTTGTCCCTTTACAATTGTTATTTCGCTAACGGGGTCAGTGCCTGTAAATGTTGAAGGTATGTCTTTTATTTTTGCTTCAACACCTGTCATGTCATTTTCAAATATGTTGTTTAGTCTCAATTCAATTGTGATTACGCCTTCAGAAATTATTGTTCTTGGATTTACATTTATTGTGTAGCCGTTTCCTGTCGAAGATTCATTTGTTTTTTCCCCACCACCGTTAATACAACCAAATGTAAATGCCAATGCAAAAAATGTAACCAAAACAAACATCATTTCCCTTTTCATTTTTTTACCTCCTTTTATATTCCTCTTACAGGATATACAGTAATATAATCTTTTCCAATTGTGAAATATCTATACATGGCATAAACATTGAATGAATAAATTTTTAATGGGATGTTACTATCTCTTAGTTTGGTTCTTTCATCACCTGTCATAACAAAAGGAGCGTATATTGAAAAAGAGTCTATAAAATCTTCTCTTTTGACTACTTTTACAATTATATGATCCTCGTTATTTGTAATATGCTTGTATCCATCTCCAAGTATGCTCTGAATCCAATCTGTACAATTTCTAACTTCTTCCCCAGTATTACATTTTTCATTAAGATTATTAAAATCACTCCACTTTTCCCATCCGTACACTTCATAATTTGGCTTTCCTTCAGGCGAACTTGTATCCACATCAATGCCACTTTTTGGGTATTCTAAAATTATAACTACATCTGAAATTGGGAAGCCTTTACCTTTGTTTTCAACTAAATACTGAGTTGCAAAGTTGAAATTACCTTCCTGTCCGCTGTTTGGAGAGTAATCAAAGAAATAAATGATAGGCTGCTGCGTAGAGCCAGAGAACCTAAGTTCCCCTGCTGTGTTTCCCGACTCACCTGAAATTTGGTAGTCCTCGCCTGCCTGCCTTCTTTTAATCATCTCATTTTGCGACATGAAGATGATGTTTTGATGGAATTTTACATTATAATCATATGCAGTCGAATAATAAATAGGGTGTTTCAATGCGATGTCCGAGATTTCATCTTTTCCAGGAGCTTTCAACCTCCAGAAGACATTTATTTCATCTCCGGGTATGAGCTTTTTTGTTTTATGCATCCTAACAGGTAAACCATTATCCATATCTAATTGTCCGCTACAATCTCGATTATCATTTGGCTCGTGTTCTCCACCGCATTCAACAATTTTAAACGGCTTGACATTATCAATTGCAATCATGACATTGCTTGCACCCTCGCCTTCAAAATTGCTTCGCACATCTAAGGAAATATATCCCTCTAATCCAGGATGCAATTCATCAACTTTTAGTTTTCCAACTATGCCAACGCCTTGTTCAACATCTAACTTTGTTTCGTTTGTCGGCTTGGATTCGCCTATGCAGCCAAAAGTTAGAGCTAAGGAAAACAAAATTGCAATTATGATTATTTCTTTATGTTTCATTAGCCACCACATCCTTCTTGATCTTCGGTACAAAATGTATTTATTGTGACAGTTTGAGATTGAACTTCATAAGGGTATGCTGCAAATGTAGTTATGTAGTCCGTGACAAAACTGTCATTTGTTGTTATCTCAGGCACATTAAGTTTGCATGTAAATACATTGAATTCTTCTGTCAAATGTGTTGTGCCGCATACATGCATTTCTCCATTGCTAGCAAGTCTACAAGCCCAATCCAATACAGATTCTGCATCAGGTGAATATTCTGATATTATATTTCTCATATACCCTCCTTCTTTGCACCAGCTCTTATTTAATTCCTCATCGCACACTATGCATCCTGCATTGTTATTACATACTCCACTGTTTACATCGTCATATTTTTCATATCCAGCTGGTATGCATTGTCCGAAATCATTTGGAGTTATTATGAATAATAATGGGTCTTTACCGCTCTTCATTTGTCCGTTTCCGACATTTTGCCATCTTAATAATAACGCTGCTTCATTTGAGTTATCAAGTATTGGCTGATTACCAATATCCATATCAATAGTCATCGCTGAGCCATATTTATATGTCGCACCAGTTGGATTCTGCCTTAGTGCATTATTTTTTATTAATAAAACTCCAAAATCGTTTTTTATTCTTTCAACTGCTAATCTTGATGCAGTAGGATAGTATGTCCATGCGGTAGCTTTTATATAAATAGGTGTTTTTACATCATGTTTTAATACTTTATCTATAACTTCATCCTTTACACAACTTAAATTAATATATCCTCCGCTAAATACAATTTCTCTTGTTGAAAATGGTGCAAGATCGGTAACTTCTCTAACCAATCCTTTATCCTCAGAATTATCATCAAAAACAAGACACTTGTTATAAGGAGGAAGAGCATTTAATGCAACAGTCATTTTCTTTATTTTGCTGCTGCCAAGATTTTTTATAGTTATTATGAATGTAAGTGCATGTTGATTCATCATAACAGTATCCGTGCTTCCTCGTATGTTAATGGAAAATGCTTGGTTAGGGGGTGCTTTTGTTTTTTGTTCTGTTTCTTCATATTCCCCTCCTGTAGGTCCGATTCCAAACGGGTTTTTTATCATGTTTTCAAAGCTTTTAAATAAATAATTGTTAAAAATTCCGCTGAAGCTTTCACCCACATGACTTCCTAATCCTGCTGTAGCTTGCCCCCCGCCAACATTTATGAACCAGAAATATATCAAGAAACCCGCGACTGCAACAATACCAATTATAGCAATAATTATTATTAATTTTCCCCAGTCGAAGCCTCCTCCGCCTTGCGGTTTTGGTTTTTTATTTCCACCGCCACCCATTGCTTTTTCAAGCAACATAGCTTCGGGATTTCCAGCGGTAACCTCCTTCATTAATTCTTCTTCATTATTATTATCGTTGGGTTCATTAGCCAATTATTTCACCTACTTTGCTATAACCACCAAGCCAGTTACCCTATATCTCCCATTTGTAGAATCTACCGTTATTTTGTTTCCAAGCTCATTTAGGTATGCCTTGTCAAGAACTGTATACGACCACGCACCCGAGGCAAGGTCGCTATTTTCGAAATAATATGTTGGGCCATCATTTAATCTTGCATTAATATATCCAGGCTTTATTATTTTGTCAACTCTTATTCCAAGTATGATATCGTTTGTGGAATTCAAATAATTAGATGGAACATCAAAGGAATAAACTTTGTTTGCAGCGGGTGTTGATACAGCAACAAATTCAAGTTTTACATTTGTTAGATTATAAACTCCTCCTTTGTCTGCCTCGAAAGAGATTGTGTTTTCCCCTACATGTATTCCGCAATCATCAAGCCTTTTAGAGATAGCAAATGTTTTGTTTTCTTCTAATTTACCTGAGAATAAAATTTTATCATTAACTTTAATTATGATATCTCCATTAGGAATTGCTTTTGTTGGGGTAAGTGAAATCCTTAGCTCATTTCCTTTAATATTACTTTGTCCGAGTGTGACAACCTGCTCAGCGGTCGGATTTTCTGGATTGTAATAATTTTGAATAACTTTCACACTTGAGCTTAATGAATTGGACGCCCAAAATACACCGTTATGTTTTAGTTTTAGTGTTATTGGATTATTTTCGTGAAGGTATCCTTTTGGGATTATTACATTTAATTCTCCTATTTGGGTTATCCTTCTTTCAAATATTTTTGATGTGTTTAGGAGTATTGTTAGTGTTGGATTTCCGCTAATGCTTGTTATATTTAATCTTAGGACAACATCTTTTGTGTTTTCAAGATTTAAATTGTTTGCATCGAAATATGAGGATTCACTTTTTAAAATAGACGCCTTAAGGGTTATATCTTTTGAGTCCAATGTTTTTTCTTTAATTGGGTATGCAACATAAAAATTATCTAAGTTAAAGCTGAATACACTTTCTCCCGAGGAGCGTCCAATCTCAGCTATCTCACCGCTGCTGAAAATTAAGGTTGTTCCTTCGCCAAGCGGGGATGTTGTTATGTTCGTCTCGTTTGGGATGCTTATATTCAACATTCTTGCTCTTTCCTCTGGATATGCGAGGATTGTATAAATCGCAAATAATACAATCATTCCAATAAGAATTACAGTAACTGCATATTGAGATTTTTTTGCCATTTTTAAGTTAGATTTCATATTATTTTTTAGTAAATTGTTAATTAAAAAGATTACTCTACCATTGGATACTGGACACCACCTTAAAAATAATAAACATAAATTTGCTAATCCAATTAGGTGAAATTATGGATAAAGAACAAGCCCGTATATATAAATGGAGCAGGAAAGTCGCAAATATCAAAAATAATAGAAATGTTGCGATAGTTGTTGGGGTTTCTGAAGGTAAGCCAAGTATTCAAATCAATGGTGTAGCTGAAATTTTAACTGAAGATAAAAAGGCAAAAACTGGAGAATATATACCTTAGGGTTACACCTCTTGAATTTTGGTGTAGTGGGAAAAGATTATGGAAATCAGAGAGATAAAAGCCAAGCGAATAATACAAAAGACTGGGATTCCTGGTGCTGATTGGGTTATAAATCCTTATGTTGGCTGTATGCATGGCTGTAAGTATTGTTATGCCAGATTTGTTTGTAGGTGGAGGAATACAAAAGAGAAATGGGGAGAATTTGTTGATGTAAAAATAAATGCTCCAGAACTTGCTAAAAAAGAAAGCAAAAACAAAAAAGGAACAATTACATTTTGTACTGTTTGCGATCCTTATCAACCTCTTGAAAAGAAATACAAATTAACGAGAAAAATTTTGCAAAGCTTAAACCCAAATTTGCACGTTGTAATCTTGACAAAATCTGATTTGGTTTTAAGGGATATTGATGTTTTTAAAAGATTTAAGAAAATTGACATTGGTTTGACAATCACAACCTTTGATGAAAAAATCAAAAAAATTTGGGAACCAAATTCACCAAGCTCAGATAAAAGATTAGCAGCTCTAAAGAGATTAAAACAAGAAGGGTTTTCAACTTATGTTTTTATTGCACCAATACTACCCTACCTTGTTAATTTGGAAAATGTTGTTAAAAAGGTTGTACCATATATAGATGTATTGATGTTTGAGGATTTGAATATTCCTGCTGCAAAACAAGAAATTTTTTCAACACTAAGAAAGCATTTTCCAGAATTAATTGAAAAGTACAAAAAACTTGATAAGAAATTTTGGCTCGAAAAAATTAAAGAAATAAAAAGGCTTGGTAAGAAATACAAAAAACCTGTTGAAATTTATTTTAAACATGTGACGTGGTAAAATGAGAACTGGCATAGCAAATCTTCCTTTGCATTATGGAAAAGCACCGCGCTGGCTTTTTAATAGGATGACAAAACTTTCCGGAGAAATTGCAGAAACAATAATTGATGAATACGGGCAAGAGGAATTCCTAAAAAGATTGTCGGATCCATTTTGGTTTCAGGCATTTGGCTGCGTCCTTGGGTTTGATTGGCACTCAAGCGGATTGACTACGACGGTTTTAGGGGCTTTGAAGGTTTCTCTAAATGAGAAAAATATCGGATTGCAGGTTGCCGGCGGAAAGGGCGCAACAAGCAGAAAAACCCCAAGCGAAATTGAAAGCACGAAATTTAACTTGTCTACAAAAAAGATTGAAAAACTCATAAGGGCATCTAAGCTTTCCGCCAAAGTTGACAATTCTCTTGTTCAGGATGGCTTTCAGCTTTACCAACACAATTTTATTTTTACAGAAAAGGGAAAGTGGGCAGTTATTCAGCAGGGGATGAGCAATTCTTGGGCGCGCCGTTATCACTGGATTTCAGAAAGTGTAAAAACATTTGTTGAGGAGCCACATGACGCAATTGTTTCCGAGATGAGAAAGGAAAAAGTGCTAAATCTAACCGCAAAGGAGAGCAGGGAAACTCGTCAGGCAACCCTTGATTTAGTTGGCAGTAGAAATATTTTAACTCTTCCGAGAAGGCATGAGATTTTGAAAAAAGATTTATCTAAACGGGCAATGAAAGTGATAAATTTAATTTATGAAACAAATCCGAAAAGTTATGAAGATTTAATTTCAATAAAAGGGGTTGGCGCAAAAACAATTCGTGCTTTAACTTTGATAAGTGATTTAATTTACGGAACAAAAGCAAGCTGGAAAGACCCTGTTAAATATTCTTTTGCCCATGGCGGAAAAGATGGAATACCCTACCCTGTTGACAGGGAAGTTTACGATAAGAATATAAGAATCCTAAAAAATGCAATTGAAAATGCAAAAATTGGAAGAAAGGAAAAACTGTTTGCTATAAAAAAATTGTCTAATTTTGTTTGATAAAGTATTTAAATATAAATGATGTTTTAACATTTGGGGGTTTGATGGAACTACTTTCAGTAAGTGTGTTTGGGGATGTTCATTCTAATTTAATAAAAAGGAGTCCCTACCCAACGATTGAAGCCCTTGTTGATGGAACCAATTCCGATTTAATTTTTAACCTCGGTGATAATTCTGGGAAAGCAGTTAAACTTGATGCTCCTTATGTGTCCTTGCTTGGGAATCATGATGTCAGTGAGTTAAAAAAAGAAGTTGGGGAAAGTAAATTATCCGCAACATATTATAGGGGAAAAGCTAACAGCAAATTTTTCACACAGGATTTAACTCCGTTTGAGGGTATCCTAAGGAAGTGGAATTATGGAGTATTTGCTGATAGACAAACTGTCAGATTCATACATGAATTGTCCGAATTTAGGGAATATTATATTATAGTTAATACTTACGAAGGGGATGTTGCACTGATGTTTAGGCATTACCCGTTTTATGGGAATGATTATGGTTTATCCCAACTTAAAGGAATAAAGAAAGAGTATGATGATGTAAAAGCAATTTATACAATCGGTGCTCATCTTCATAGAGATTATTTGTCAATAGCAGTGGAGGATATTTTTTTGTACGACAAAATGATACCTGTTGTGCAAATAGTGCTTCCACCATTTACACAAAAAAAATGTAATGTTATAGCTGGAATGTACAATTTTAAAATTTTAAGCGATGGCTCAATTAATATATCTGAAAATTTTGTAAAATCAGGCGTGATTAAAGAAGTTTCGTTAGTGGGTCACAAGAGCAATAAGTCTTCTAAGTTAAAAAAAAATATAAAAAAAGAAATTGCTTGGGGTGAATTGATTGGATGAACTTTCATTAATTATATCAAGGGACGAATCAATTTCCAAGCTGCCTAATAGATTCATAAAAATAATCCTATCTGAAGACGAAACATTAGTTAACCCGTTAATCAATTTGTATAAATTATCAAGCAAAACAAATCTTAGTTTTGGAAAACATACAATTTTTATAAATCCCCAAAATGGTTTTGCGGAAATTGACAAATTAAAAATATTTGTATGCAACCATTATGTTGCACATGTATACATAAATCATGATAATGTCTTAAAAGAAATGTATCCCGACAAAGTTACCCTTGAAGAAAAGTTAGGCATCACTGGACATCACCCCAAATATTAAAAATGAATTGCAGTTTTCTAGATAAGATGAAGCCCTTAGATATTAAAAACAAAATTCCAAAAGAATTGTTTGAAAGATTAAAGTCAATAGACGAATTTCGCCCTCCACAAGAACTTGCAATAAAAAAAGGGCTTCTTAATGGAAAAAATTTAGTGGTTGCAAGCCCAACTGCAAGCGGGAAAACTTTGGTTGCGGAGATAGCAATTGTAAATAATATACTAAAAAAAGGTGGAAAGGCAATTTACTTAACACCTCTGAAATCTCTTGCCTCTGAGAAGTATATGGATTTTAAGGAAAGATATCCATTTCTTAATGTTATGCTTTCAATTGGCGACTTTGATTCAAGCGACCCATGGCTTCAAAAGGCAGATATAATTGTCTGCTCAAATGAGAAATTGGATTCTCTTATGAGACATAACGTGCCTTGGATTCGCGAAGTAAACACAATTGTAATTGATGAGATTCATGTTTTGGACCAGCCGGACAGGGGGCCAACTCTTGAAATATTGATTACACGGCTTAAAGAATTTTGCAAAAACGCGCAAATAATTGCCCTTTCGGCAACAATTCAAAATGCAAAAGAGCTGGCGGAATGGCTAAATGCCAATCTTGTTAAAAGTAACTATCGTCCTGTTGAACTTGAATATGGGATTTATCTTGATGGCAAGCTTTACTTTGGAGACAAGATTAAGAACTTGCCTGAGGCAAAACTGCCAGAACACCAAATAATCAAAGATACCCTTAATATGAAAAAGCAAATTCTTGTTTTCCTTTCGAGCAGAAGAAATGCAGAAGCAGTTGCAAAAGATGCACGAAGGATTGTTGAAAACTATTTAACGGGCGAGGAAAAAGAAAAGCTTGAGAAATTGAGCGATGACATTTTACATGTTTTGGAATCCCCAACTAAACAATGTAAAATTTTAAGCGAATGTGTGAAATACGGAACTGCATTTCATCATGCGGGGCTTATAGGAAAACAGCAAAGAATGATTGAAGACGCATTTAAGAAAGGATTGATAAAAGTTATCTCAGCAACACCCACTCTTGCCTTTGGTGTCAATCTTCCAAGCCACACGGTTCTTGTAAGGGACTTGAAAAGATATTCGCCAGATTATGGAAGTAATTGGATTCCTGTTTTGGAAGTTCAGCAGGAGTTTGGAAGAGCAGGACGCCCGAAGTTTGACAGGGAAGGAAGAGCACTAATGATTGCCCGTTCAGAAGTTATGAAGGATGAAATTTTTGAAAAATATATTAATGGCGACCCGGAGGAAATTTATTCTAAACTTTCATCTGAGCCAATTTTGAGAATGCAAGTTTTGGGGTTAATTGCAAGTGGTGAAGTTTCAAGCAAGGAAAATCTTTTGAAATTTTTATCGAAGACATTTTTTGCTAAACAATATGCCGATTTGGAGAGAATTAAGGTAAAGCTTGACAAAGTAATTGACTTACTTTTTGACTACGGTTTTATAAAAATTGAAAGAAAAAAATTGTTCCCAACAAGAATTGGAAAGAGAGTTGCAGAATTGTATATAGATCCTGAGTCGGCACATTTGCTGATTGAAAAAATAAAACAAAAAAGAAAAGGTGAAATGTTTTGGCTTCACTCAATTTGTTCCTGCACCGAGATGTTCCCGTTGCTGAGGGTTTCTCCAAAAGAATTTGATAATTTGCAAAAAATTTATCTTGATTTTGAAAATGAGATTGAAGAACCAAATCCGTGGGATTTGAATTATGAAATTTGGATTCGTGCCTTTAAGACATCCCTCATGTTTTTTGATTGGATAAATGAAAAAACAGATGCAGCAATCCTTGAGGAATATAAGGAAACCCCCGGCGTTTTAAGAAACAGAATTTACATTTCAAATTGGTTGCTTTATTCTGCATATGAGCTTGCGAGAATTTTAAAAGCAAAAGAGTTGCTTTTGCCCATAAATAAGTTGCGCCTTAGGGTTAAAAATGGGGTCAAGGAAGAATTGCTTAATCTTCTTCGGCTTGAAGGTATTGGAAGGATTAGAGCAAGAAAGCTTTATCGTGCAGGCATAAAGAAAATTTCTGATGTTAAGAAAGCATCGTCGGAAAAGCTTTCAAGAATCTTAGGTCCGAAAATGGCTGCAAAGGTTAAAAAACAGGTTGAGAAAACTTAATTTAAATTATGAGTTTAATAGATGACAATTGAGGTGGTAGAAAAATAATTTAAAAATCCCGATCATTTTTTTTCTTTTGGTGGGGCCGTGGTCTAGTTTGGTCTAGGATGCGTGCCTGCGGCGCACGTGGTACCGAGTTCAAATCTCGGCGGCCCCATTCATTCATTGGATTTCCATAACTTTTAAATGTTTGAAAATAATTAACCTTATGTTAGAAATGGAAAATAAATTACTTGCAGTAGCTATATTAATTCTTGTAGCTTTTATTTTAATAGGTTATTTGCCTCCAGCAAATAACTGGAACTTTAAAGAAATTAAGAAAATTAAAAATGATTCTTATTTTTGTTTTTCAGTTATTGGCGATATAAATGGCAACATTTTGCTTTTTGATAAATTTTTAAGGCATACAAATGATTCTTCTTTTGTTGTAATTGATGGCAATTTTATAAATGCAGGCACTATTGAAGGGTATTTGCCCGTAATTAATGCGGCTAAAAAAGCAAAAGTTCCTATCTTGTTTGTTGCTGGCGAAAATGAAAATTTTTATGGCAATAGCTTAATTTTTAATAACATTTTTGGAAATTCTTATTTCTCTTTTAATGTTTCGAATTCGCTTTTTATAGTGCTTGACAATAGTTTTGGCAGCATTGACGTTGACCAATACAATTGGTTAAATAAACAACTCAGTGAGCCGTTCAAAAATAAATTTGTATTCATCCATAGCCCTATAATCAATCCTTGGCAAAGTAAGTATAACACAGATGATGGGAAGATATTGGATTATTTGTTTAATGATAAAAATGTTACATTGGTTATATCTTCTGATAAGAAATATTCAAGTTTTGTTAAGGGAAATGTTAGTTATGTAATTGTTGGTAAGAGTGGCAATAATTTCAATTATTTGAATGTTTGCATTAGTGATGGGGAATTTACAATACAAAGAGTTGAGTTTGCAAGCGATAAAGACTTAAATTATGTTGATTTGATTTATGCATTTTTCATAATATGTAAGGCCCTTCTTCTTGCATTAGTGCTTTATTTTTCAGTTAACATATTAAGAAAAGAATTCTCAAAGAGGTAAACTATGAAGATAACTTATTTTGGTCATTCTGCATTTTTGATAAATAGCGGAAAGAAAATTTTAATTGACCCTTTTTTAAGTGGAAATCCGAAATGTAAAATTAAGCCATCAGATGTTAAAGCAGATATAATTCTTGTAACTCATGGGCATGAAGACCACCTTGGTGATACAGTTGAGATTGCTAAGAACACAGGGGCAAAAGTTATTGCAATTCATGAAATTCAACAATTTTTGTTAAAGCAAGGAATAAATGCAATTGGAATGAATATTGGGGGCAGCATAAATGTTGATGGAATTAAAATTAGGATGGTACCTGCAATTCACTCCTCTTCTTTTAAAAATGGTTATATGGGTCATTCAGCAGGTTTTGTAATTCATTTAAACGATGGAGTGATCTATCATGCAGGAGATACGGGATTATTTGGAGACATGAAACTAATAAGGGAATTGTATAATCCAGATATTGCTATGCTTCCAATTGGAGATGTTTATACAATGGGCGTCAAGGAAGCTGCAAAAGCAGTTGAATTTTTGAATCCAAAAATTGTAATACCCATGCACTATGGCACATTTCCAGTTTTAACAGGAACTCCTGAGGAATTTAAAAAATTAGTAAAAAATGTAGATGTTTTAGTGTTTGAAATTGGAGAAACAAAAGAGGTGAATTTATGAACAAAATGTATAAAGTATGCGCAGATATAGGAGATGACATAATTAATTTTTTTACAAAAAGTAAGTGGAATGCAATGTTAATTGCAATTTTGTGTTTTGTTTCTCCCGAACTTAGTAATGTGGATTATGATACTATGTTCTCCCTATAGAAAAAGAGCTAAATAATTCGACAAAAAGACGGACACCCCAACCAGTTGCACCTTTTTTGATATAATTTTTATTTTCTTTCGCCCAAAATGTTCCAGCTATGTCTATATGAGCCCATGGCGTTTTTCCTACAAATTCTTTTAGGAATGCTGCAGCAGTTAATGTCCCGCCTGCTCCATCAGAATATCCTATATTTTTTATATCTGCTATATCACTTTTGATAGCTTCGCTGTATTCTTTATACATGGGAAGCTTCCAGACTTTTTCATTTGATTTTTCACCGGCTTTAAAAATTGCGTTTAGAAGATTTTCATTATTTCCGACGAGCCCGGCAACATTGTATCCCAATGCAATTACGCAAGCGCCAGTTAGTGTTGCAATATCTACAATTGCTTTTGGCTTATTTCTGGATATATAATATAATGCATCTGCGAGAGCAAGTCTTCCTTCAGCATCTGTATTAAGGACTTCGACTGTTTTTCCAGACATGGATACTAAAACATCTCCGGGTTTCATTGCGTTGCCGCCAGGCATATTTTCAACACAAGGTATAACAGCAGTAACATTTACATTTAATTTTAATTCTGCAATTGCATTTATTGCACATGCAACATCCGCACCTCCAGCCATATCACCTTTCATTTCACTCATTCCCTGAGACGGTTTTAAAGATATTCCTCCAGAATCAAAAGTAACTCCCTTACCAACAAGGGCGTAAAAATCGTTGCTTTTTTTGTTTCCTTTATATTCTATAACAACAAGTTTGGGCTCCTTTCTTGAACCTTGGGCAACACCCAATAAACACCCCATTTTCATTTTTTTAATTTCTTTTTCATTGTATATCTTAACTTTTAATTTATTTTTTCTTGAAATTTTCTTTACCTTTTCTGCAAAAATAACAGGCGTTGTATGATTTGATGGGTCATTTACTAAATCTCTTGCTATACATACATATTTAGAAATTATTTCTCCTATCTTTATCCCTTTTTCAATCTCATGAGAATTATCTTTTGAAATTAGTTTAACTTCTTTAATTTCCACACTTTCTTTTTTTGTCTTAAAATCTTTAAATTCATAGGATGAAAGAAGAATCCCTTCCGTTAAGCTTTTACTTGCTTCTTGTATATTGCTAACTTTCGGAAAAAGTATTGATATCTCATTTACTTTCAATTCTTTTGCAAGCGTTACGGCTCTTGCTCCAACTTTTCTTAAGTCTTCAGAAGAAAGACTTTTTGTTGAAATTTCAATTGTTCTATCTGCAAGAAATTTGTCTTTGACTATATCAAATTTGTTTTCTTTGTCTTTTTTAATTAAGACAAGCAGTTTGGATTTAACTCTATCTACAGGAATATCTGCGACTTTTATTTTCATAATTTTACTCCTCAATTTTTATTGCATGTGTCGGGCATTGTTCTTCCGCTTGTTTATTGCAATCGACATCGCTGACTTCTTTCTCAAATAGATTTTTGCTTATCTCTTTGCTGCCTTTTAGATGAGATTTTCCATCATTCCCCATTTCCCAATGTTTCGGGCATAAAGATGCACAATATCCGCAACCTATGCACTTTTCTTTATCATGGATTATTTTTGCCATGTTTTTTAGAAAAAATTATTCCTTTAAAAATTCATCTATTATTTTTTCTTATCCTATCTTTGGTTTTTGATACGTCTTTTATGATTCTAAATAAAATTTTATTTATATAATCTAACTCCAAAGAATTTATAAATCTCATTTAGATAAGATATAGTATGGTAAACTCAAAGAAAGTATTGATGTTATTCATTTTAACTATGGCATTTTTTAGTATTTTAAGCGTTGCAAAAGCAGATTTAGGTGATATTAGTTATAAAGTTAATGTTATAAATGATAAAGCGGCACCTGGCGAAAAGTTAGAATACAATGTTTCGCTTATGAATGGTGGTTCTGACCCAGTTAAACTAAGTTTGAATATACTCTTTACAGGAATTACCGAACTTACACCTAATGCTTTTACCTTGCAGCCTGGAGATAGCAAAACAGTTCACATTGCACTTACTATTAAATCGAGCCAGAAGCCAGGAAGAGTCCTAATAAATTTGTTTGTTTTTGATGATAAAGGAAATTCAATTAATCCTCCAATATATCTCCAAGGAGAAATTCTTAAGTCTCCAAAGTTATTTGAAAATGTTAAAATAAATAAAATACAAATAGAACCTGACGTTTTGAATCCACAAACTCCATTTAATATTAGTTTTGAAGTTTATAATCCTGTAGAAAAAATAGTTGTCCCACTAGAAATTGTTTCAGATGATGGATTTAAATATGTTGTTCAAAATCAGACTGTTGAGGAAGGGAAATCAACGATCTCTTTATATAATGTATCTCTTCCATCTGACATGCCACCAGGCAATCATACTTTTACCGTGAAATTGATTTTTGCAAAAGATGTTGTTTCTGAAAGTAGCGTAGTTTCAGAAGTTAGTAGTTATGCAAAATGTGTTATTGTAGATTCTAAGAATGTAACTATGTTTGGAAAATCATATATTGCGAATGTAAAAAATATTGGAACAAAAGGGACAACATGTGTTGTTTCGTCTCAAATTACAGGCGTTGAAAAAATGCTGTTAAGAAAGGCTACAGAAGGATATACATTTGAGGGAAACAAGATAATTTGGAATGTTCCTGTTAAGGCAAACTCTGAAGTTGTTATTAAGTATAATGTCAGTTATGTTCCAATTTTGCTGATCCCATTTTTGATTATAGCAGGCATTGGTGGGGCATGGTATTTAACTAGAAAAGTTACAATCAAAAAAGAACTTGTAGATTATAAAAGGTATCAAGGTTTTATGGATTTAAAAATCCAGCTTAAAATTAAGAATCTAACAAATACTGAACTTAAAGATGTAAAAATTTATGATTCACTGCCTGCATTTATAAAAGAAGTCAGAGATTATGGAACTATACCCGGAAAGGTTAAGAAAAAAGGAAAATCAAAAATAGTTGAGTGGGAATTGGATAGTATTAAACCAAAAGAGGAAAGGGTGCTTTCATACAAAATAAGAACATCCCTTGAAGTTTTGGGAAAGATTATATTTAAACCAGCAAAAGTTGAATATAAAGATAATAAAGGCATCAAGAGGGAAGAAAACTCAAATATTTTGACTATTGAAATTGAATGATTTCTTTTTTGAAAAAACTTTTAAAGTAAAGAATTTATAAAAGAAGTGTTCCCAGCGTAGCTCAATGGTAGAGCGCACGGCTGTAGTGGGGTGGTGGAGCAATTCCATCGTTGAAACCGTGAGGTTGCTGGTTCGACAGCATTTTCTCTCTTTTTAAGAGAGAACCTGTACGGAAGTCCGGCCGCTGGGACTCAAAACTTTTTTAAAGGAGTTGCTCAATAAAGAGATATAGTGTCCCGATAGTCTAGACACCCTTTTTGCCTTCTTTAGAAGGCGGTTACAGAAAAAGAAAGGGTGAGGGAATGGTCTAGGATCCCGGTCTGTCGAGCAGCTCTTCTTTAAAGAAGTGCTAGTGGAAAAGTTCCATAAGTGCAGCAAGCCGGGGACCCGGGAA
>Ga0114934_10001229_pt1 | contig 16543 bp, 12 predicted proteins | sample 4SBtaG_2_FD_99695 | JGI IMG/M metagenome (GOLD analysis project Ga0114934, IMG submission 99695) | Deep subsurface microbial communities from Kolumbo volcano to uncover new lineages of life (NeLLi) - 4SBTROV10_white metaG | ecosystem: Environmental > Aquatic > Marine > Volcanic ... | reverse complement strand
CTTTGGCTCATCGTCCGGTTCTTGCTGGTACGGTTGTGGTTGAAGTGTTTGCGGATGCAGATGATGCTGATCCCGCATGCGCCGATGCAACTCCCTGCCTGAGAGTTTCGTTCGATGCTGATGGCGATCCGGATGTGGTCTTGGTGGGAAGTTGTTCTGGCTTTACGGCCAACCTTGCCGTCGATACCCGTTCTGGTCAGACTAAATTTGATCATACTACTGGTACCGTCACCGTTATCCTTGATGATGACTCTGGCGAATTCCCCCAGACGGCTGTTTGCCGGGTGAATTATGAGTATGATTTGGAAGCTAACCCCTTCCAGCCAGAAGTTACCCTGAGTATCGACAGTGACAGTGTCGCTGCCGTTACACGTAAGCTTAAGACTTCTTGGAGTCTCGAAGCTGCGCAGGATCTCAAGTCGGTTCACAACATTGATGCTGAATCTACTCTTACCGACTTGATGGCTGATGAGATGGTTGCGGAAATCGATCGTGAAATCATCAACGATCTGATTATTGCCGCTGCCATTCGCGCTAGCCATAACTTCGCGACTGCCGCTGGGTCTTCGGTTAACTTTACAGATCGCAACATTGCGCTTCTGTACAAGACTCTGGAAGTTGCGAACATCATCCATAGAACCACCTTGCGTGGTCCTGCAAACTGGATGGTGACGTCGGCTGACGTCTGCTCGAAGTTCGAGCAGTTGAATGATTTCCGTGCCTCCGACGCCTTCACGACTGAGGGTGTGGACATCGGAATCATGAATGTTGGTTCGATTCAGGGCAAGATGAAGGTCTACAAGGACCCGCTCTTCCCGAATTGTCGGATCCTTATGGGGTTCAAGGGTGGAAGCGTACTGGATGCTGGATATTTCTATGCTCCATACATTCCGCTGCTGTCGACTCCGACCGTCCTCGATCCGAACAGCTTCACGCCGAACAAGGGTATCATGACCCGATACGGCAAGAAGTTGATCGAAGATGGTGGCCTTTACTACGGTGTTATTACGGTTTCGAACCTGTAAGAAACACTGCTATTAGGCAAATTAAGAAGCCCGGATTGGTTCGCCGATCCGGGCTTTTTTTATAGGTTGATAGTCAAAATTAAATTATGAAACTTTCACATGTTGGTTGATAAATTATGAAATTATCACAAATACACGAAGAGCTACAATGGCGATGGGAAGATGAAACAACCATCGATAAGCTAAAACAAGGAAAGCGTATCGGAACTGGTGGCGAATACGGCGATATAGTAGATGCATTTGTATACTGGGGATCTTCAGTTGGCTTAGCAGGGCTTCACGTGCCAGGGTATTTTGCCGGAGGATTGGCTGGCGCAGCAGTTGGCACTGTCGCTGAAGTATTTTATGATGCCATTGATTCTGCAGCTTGGTTAGGTAACATGTTTGCCAAACAAGGCTTGAAATTGAGCGCTGACACTATATATCATTTATTTAAAAACAAAGAAAAACTCGCTAAAGATGCTGCTGAAGTTGCAGTAAAACAGCAGAAAAAAACCAAATGAAACTTTCACAAATAAATGAAGATCTGGCCTTATACCACATTCTTTCTGCCGGGCTTGTTGCCTCAGGTTTGTTAGATCCGGAGCTTGCCCGCCTTGAAAAATGGTGGAAGGGCAAATCGCTGGAAGAAATCAAACGGGAGCTTAAAACCAAAAAAGCTATAGACAAACAAATATACGCCAAATATCCCAAAGGCTCAAAAATTGAGAATGCGACCGTGAGTGAAATCATCAAAATGTACAAAAATCAAGGCATAGGTGTAGAGACTGCTGGAGAGTTCCTGCAAGCCACTTTGAAAGCAGTTCCAGGCACCGACATGTATGTGGTTAAATAAATTATGAAACTTTCACAAATAAATGAAGTTAGTTGGGGTGATAGAAACGTCCACACTATAAATCAGCAATTTACTGATTTGTGGGCCATGGTTAATAGGCTTTCCAAGAAAAAAGCCGCTGTTAAAGGTAAATCTTTAGATAAAATACGAAGTCGTTTAGATGCATTAGAAGCTAAGTTTCAATCACCAGAAGATTTTGGTGAGCCACAAGAACCAGTTTAATCTATTTTCTCTTTTATACTATTCGTAAATCTTTTTATTTTAAAATATACATAGCCAACTACACTTAGGACGCCGCTGAGCCACCCCACAACCATGCCTATTATTAACCATATCCACCATGTGAATTCCATATAATATGTTTGGACTCAAAGTTAAATTATGAAACTTTCGCAAATAACTGAAGCTCAGAAAATGCATCCGGTTGTCCGGAGTAATTTTAGCAAGCTAATAAAAATTTTGAGCAAAATAGATAAACGCTTAGGTACATTAGAAGCTGGGTCAAAAGAGTCAGGCAAGTCGGGCAACAGCCCTGCTAACGATGCTATGGCGCGCATCTATGCACGCGACCGAGCAATGGACAAGGTCGATACTGGATCTAGAAACGTATATTACAAACCTGAAGGCCATTGGGGATAATTTCTTTAACATATTAGTATGCCCCATATAATTTCTTATCACAAATATACAACATCAACATTGTTCTATATGCGGGGTGTTTTATCATGGGTAAAGTGTTACTGCTTGGTGCTGGCAAAATTGGCAGGATGATTGCCAAATTTTTATCGGATGCTGGATATGACATACTTGTCGCTGATATAGACAAAAAATCTTTAAGCATTCTTGGCGAATTTGTGCCTAAAGCTAGATTAGCAATTATAGATGTTACTAATTTTAAAAAATTAGTGTCTACAATGAAAGGTTATGATGCGGTAGTGTCGGCATTGTGTTATGAATTTAATGTTGAAGTTGCACGTGCGGCTCTTAAAGCAGGATTAAGTTATTTTGATTTAACTGAAGACAATACCACTTGCGCCGAAATACGTTCTATTGCTACGCAGGCCAAAAAGGGGCAAATATTTATGCCCCAATGTGGCCTTGCTCCTGGATTTGTGTCGATTGTGGCACATCATCTTTCTAAAACATTTGATTCTTTAGCCACTGTTCATATGAGAGTTGGTGCCCTTCCGCAATATCCGACCAATTTCATGAAGTATAATTTAACTTGGTCTACTGATGGTCTTATAAACGAATATTGTAATTTATGTGAATCTATTCACGATGGAAAACGAATTGATGTTTTACCTTTACAAGGATTAGAACATTTTTCTTTGGATGGGGTTAGATATGAAGCGTTTAATACTTCAGGTGGTCTTGGAACATTGTGTGAGACTTTAGATGGACAAGTGCAGTCGTTGAACTATAAAACCATAAGATATATGGGTCATCGTAAGTATATTTCCTTTTTAATAAATGATTTAAAATTGGGAAAACGCAGAGGGCTTTTGAAAGAAATTTTAGAAAATTCAATACCAATTACGATGCAAGATGTCGTAATTGTGTTTTGTACAACCACTGGTATGAGGAATGGCCATTTTGTGCAACTTAGTGATGCTCGAAAGATTTACAATAGAGAAATTGATGGGGAAATGTGGAGTGCCATACAAGTCACTACAGCATCAGGTGTATGTGCCGTAATTGACCTTCATTTTAATGGTAAATTGCCATCCCATGGGTTCGTGAAACAGGAACAAGTATTATTTAATGATTTTATAAACAACAGATTTGGTCAAAACTATCAAGAATTGTCCGCGCCGTCTCGGCCCAACGATTGAGGTTATAATGCTTAGAGAAATAATGAATTGCATCGAATCTGATAGCTTGACAATGCGCACATCTTATAAAAAATGTTGTGCTGTTGCTATAGGTAATGAATTTGCTGCTGGGAATGGTGAAGCGATAAGAGCGTATTCTCCTATAGACTTGACCATGATAGCCCATTTTGCCTCTGCTAATAAACAAGATGTTCATAAAGTAGCGCAGGCTGCAAAAAATGCATTTCAACAATGGCGTGGGGTCCCAGCACCAATAAGAGGCGAATTTGTGAGGAGGATTGGAGAGGAGTTCAGAAAAAACAAAAAAGATCTTGCGTATATTATTTCTGCAGAAGCTGGTAAAATAACACAAGAAGCGTTGGGTGAAGTCCAAGAGGTCATTGATATTTGTGATTTTGCTGTTGGTCTCAGTAGGCAGCTTTATGGGCTTACTATAGCAAGTGAACGTAAAGACCATAAACTTATAGAACAATGGCACCCTTTGGGGCCAATTGGCGTTATTACCGCATTTAATTTTCCGATGGCGGTGTGGGCATGGAACGCAACTATAGCATTGGTGTGTGGTAACACTATTGTATGGAAGCCGTCAGATAAGACCCCATTATGCTCTTTAGCATGTCAATATGTTGCTAGCAATGTTGCAGCTGATATGCCAGAGGTTCCGAATGCGGTTTTAAACATGGTTATTGGAGATGCGGAAGCTGGTGAAGCTGTGGCTGCATCTAGAGAATTTCCTTTGATATCAGCCACCGGGTCTACATTAATGGGTAAAAAGGTCGCGAATGTTGTTGCGGCACGTCTGGGGAAGACACTATTAGAGCTTGGCGGTAACAATGCTATGGTTGTGACTCCTTCTGCAGATCTTCAGATGGCCATTAGGGCTATAGTGTTTTCTGCGGTTGGGACTTGTGGTCAAAGATGCACCACGTTACGTAGACTTATTGTGCACGAAAGCATGATAGACGGGGTTGTGGATAAGTTGATTAAAGCATATGCATCTTTGTGTATAGGTGACCCAATTAATGAAGAAACCTTGGTAGGTCCTTTGGTTGACCCTCAAATGGCCAAGATCATGGGGCGAGTTTTGAGATTAGCAAAAGAGCAAGGTGGTACTGTACACGGCGGCGGCGGGGTTGACGGAAAACCATTTAATTATGTAAAACCAGCAATTGTAGAATTTCCTAAAGAAAAATTGGAAGGGTCTGTTGTAAATGATGAAACTTTTGCCCCGATTCTGTATGTGATTCCTTATAGCACTTTGGGTGAAGCAATAAAAATCAATAATAATGTGCCCCAAGGGTTATCATCGGCCATTTTTACTAATGATATAAGAGAAGCTGAAACGTTTTGTTCATATTCCGGGTCTGACTGTGGGATTGTGAATGTGAACATTGGGACTAGTGGCGCAGAAATAGGTGGTGCATTTGGGGGAGAAAAAGAGACTGGCGGTGGTCGCGAGTCAGGGTCTGATGCATGGAAAGCCTATATGCGCAGATCAACTAACACTATCAATTATTCAACAGAGCTACCCTTAGCACAAGGCATAGAATTTGATATTGGAGGTTGAACATGAGGTTGGATCATGTGGCGTATAGAGTGGCTGATAGAAATAAAACAGCAGAGTTTTTTATTCAAGCTTTTAATTACGATATTGTTAGTGAATTTTTCCCATTTGACGATGATTCTGTGAAATGTTATGCTTTGAGGCCCCCAGAAAAAATTCATGATGCAATGCCGTGGGAGCATCTTTATGTTTCTATAAATGGGAAACATGAAATTTACCACACAGCTCCTGAAATTTTCGTCAGCGATGGTGAACCGGGATCAGTCGTTGGCGATTGGGTTAAACATAGAGATGGTGTCGGCGGCATCCATCATTTAGCATATATGGTGGATAGTGTGGTTGATATGATGAAACTATGGCAGGAAAAAGGGTATGCTGAATTTACAACTGATGGTCCGTTGCGATGCCCAGGTTTAACTCAATGTTTTACTAAACCTTCACAGCTAACTGGTGTCATATATGAATTTATTGAAAGACAAGGTCAAGGTTTTTGTGAAGAAAACGTAAAAGATCTTATGAATAGCACTAAAGGACTATAATGGCAGATAGCAAATATAAAATATAACAAGGAACAGTGGAGCTGATGATGGAAATCACTGAAGTAAATGTGAAAATAGTGGGTGGAAATGAAAAGCTCAAGGGCTTTTGTTCTATCATTATAGATAAATGTTTCGTTGTCAGAGACATGAAGATTATCAATGGTGACAATGGAATTTTTGTAGCTATGCCAAGCAGAAAAATTATGGATAAATGCCCACGATGTTCTGCTAAAAACCATATACGGGCAAAATTTTGCAATGAGTGTGGAGAATCATTGTCTGAAGACCGTGTCCAGCAGGATAATAGTGGAAGGTTTAAATTATTTTCTGATATTGCCCACCCTATTAATTCAGATTTTAGGCAGAAATTGCAAAAGGCGATTTCTGAAGAATATGAAAAAGAATTGGAACGTTCCAAACTGCCGGGATATGTTTCTAAATATAACGATTTAGACAACTAATATTAATTTCGATATTTTTTTTAATATCAAATATACAAAGTAAGATTTACTTTGGAGTATATTATATGTCTACCCCAGATTTCTTTTGGTCTGACGAACGTTTTCATGACCTTTTTAAATCCACGTATAGTGAATTAGATGGAAGCCAAGGTCAAGGCAGAAATGATTTAATAAATGGTGATGACCATCCTGCCGCAATACCATTGCAAGTGGCTGTTTACAAGGCTGATGTGCGAGGACCATTACCTTACGATGATTCATTTTTTTACCAAACAGCTGGTAAGATATACAGTGGGAACGCAGAACTTGGTCTTGGAGTTCAGACTATTGTAGAACTTTCAAATTCCCCTTCGGGATCACCAGCATCAGTATATTCTTTGTTTGGTCGCGGCATAGATGTTGATTCTTTAAACCAAAAGTTATATTTCGTAGTATATGAAATTGAAAATATGACCAGTCTCGTTCCTGAAAGGGATGGGTCTGAGGATCAAAGCGTGTTTGACAGTAATGGTAATGCATTTATATCTGGCGCAACAGTTACATGTAAGATTCGCAGATGTGATTTCGATGGTTCTAATTTAGAAGATTTTGAAACCATAACTAGAGCGGGCCGCGTATATGAGCACATATATTTTCCCAGTACTGGCGGGTATGAAACCATTGCATTTGTTGAAGACTTTGAGTATGGCGCTTTAAAGTTTAACAATGCACACAGGGATTGGGCACTTGCAAATCCGGAATTTCCGGAACAACCAGGGCCGATTAAGGAAGAATGTTATTGGTCTGAGTGGGTGGTGTCTCTAGCGGACAGCATTGCCAATTCGGGAGGCGATCAAACTGCATCAATACACAAAAGGAATTTGCTTAATTCAAGTTCTCAAGTAGTCTATGGCGATTTACTCAATTGCCAAGAATTTTGTCTTGATTCACACAATCGTTCATTGGGCAGTGGTCATGGCGCACCCACAATTTATATTGCCGATTATTATCCATTGGGTGGCTTACCATTGACTGTTGGTGGTGAAGCTTCATCTGTGCCTTATTATCAGATTTCTCGCACTAAGGAATCCGCCGCTAAACAAGTAATGCTCTTCACGGGCATGAAAAACACAGGCGATCAAGAACTTGATAGTTCTTTTTCTCATTTGCATTGCCTCGACATGCATTATGTCTCCCCCAAAGAAGCAACAGATCCTCAAGTTAACTATGATAGCACTCTCCAGTTAGATCCTGATTCACTTTATCTTACTGGTGCGGTTCTTTTGGGTCCTCCCACCGCCGCCCCCAATGATCTTAATTTACAATATCACGTGGCAAGGATTGATGTTAAATCAGACCAGTATGAATTTATTGGCAATTTGGGGAATACCGCTAATGGTCTTGTTGAAGGTTTGTCTTCATTTTGGAATTTTGATGAAGTAGTTGACACTGTGCCTCAAGTTGATTCTCTTGGTGCTACAGCCCAAGTGGGGCAGACTAGATCTGATACAGTTGGGTCTAGCGATTTTACTACCCATAATAGTTCTGGTTCTGTGCCATCATTGAGTTTGCATCAATCAACATCTAGCGGAACCACAGTCAACGCAGGATTTAACGTGACAGCAATCGCTGGAAACAGTGGTACCACTTGGTGTCGAGGTGAATCCGGAGTATGGGCAGTATCAATACGAATACCCGGCCCGGACATCCCTGGATGGTCGGCGAGCGCGCCTCTTGGGTGTATATTCGAACTTGGCAGCACTAATGCTGGTTGTTATTTGGGGTTTAACGATAACCATGATTTGGTTTGGAGAGCCGGTTCAGGCGACCCCGCTGGGGGTGGAGCAGAACCTGAGGATAAAGCAAAAATTGTGATTAGTGGTTTAACATTGCCACGAGATAAGACAATTCATTTGCTGTGCGAAATTCGTGATCAAAGTGGAATGCCTGGGCTAGTACGAATATGGATGGATTCCGGTAATGGATATAGTGTCCTTGGAGAAGCAGAAACACTTGGCGGAGTTTCTTTTGCCACGTTTTCATGGGCTGTAAATTTCAATGGTGGTGTTGGTCTCGCAGACGGTAATGTTGTGAGACCTGAACTTAAACAAAGAGTCTCTGGTGTCGATATACTGTCCGAAGTTAAATATTGGCCAGCGACATTGGTTGGAAAATCAAGATCAGGGTCGTACTATACGACGTCAGATGTTTATCGTGTGACAACCCTTAATGCTACAGGCCCAGGTTCTCTTTTAAACGGTCTTGAATATCGAGGTGATACAACTCGTCATATTGTTTTTGATGTTTCTGGTGTAATTGAAATTCCTTTATTTACTGGTGCTGCCGGTGGCCATCCCGATGCGGTACCCGTTGCATGGGAAACCAATCCATCTTCGGGATTAGGATGGTTTTATGGGCTTTATGGTGCGGGCAACAATATAAGTGCTCCGGATCCAGTAAACAGTGCGGGGGTGCCAAACTCAAATGTTCCCGCTCCCGCTGGTCCCAAGAACATAGTGGTTCACGGCGACACTTCGCCGAATGGCATTATTATTACCGGCGCTCCCATGGGGTTTGTTGATAGTGAAAACATTACTATCAAGCATATAACGTGGATACAAGATGAGGCTCCGGGAGATGGCAGTAAAGCAAATTCTTGGAATCCTTTAAAACTTCTTTCTAAATATGGCTCAAATAAAAATTTCACTCTTGAACATTGTGGTGTGTTTGGTGGCGATGATGAAAATGATTTTGGGTCATGGTGGAATGCAAGATATACCGCCTGGAATACCTATGCCAATGCTAATGGTTTAACGCCGCCTCCGCCAACTTCTGAAAATTTAGTTGTTAAAAATTGCATATTTGGCTATGGGACAACAGCGCATCGTGGGAATCACAATTTTTCATTAGGTGTGTCTTATGCTAAAAACATTACGATAGAAGGCAACATTTTTGTTCATAACAATAGAAGAAATCCGCAAGTATTTTCGGCAAAGTTTGAGCAGCTGGCGGGTGGAGTCATATCCAATAATGTTACTTATAACTATGGCACCATGGGCCTGGGCGTGGTCTATGGAGGATATGATATTGTTAACAACTTTTTCAAGCAAGGTACTAACACCACCACTTCCCAAAAAGCTATGGAAGTCACACAGTCGGACGTAAGTTCTCCATCGGATACATTGAGCCTTTATTTGAACAGCAATGAATCATATACTAGGACTCCGGTTGGTTCTAAGACGACTATAGGAGGAACTTTAATTGGCTCTGATTGGAACGTTTTTGCATATCCTGCCGAAATTACCCCAAACCCCAATGGTGACCCTACTAAAGTTGAAAGATCTAGCCCAATTTTTGACATACCAACTTATAGAACTTATGGTGACATATTACAATCTGCTGGTACGACATTTCAGCATCCTTTAGAGCTGGCATCTAAAAGCGATTTGGAAAATGGAGCCGGTAAATGGATTAATAACTTCACTTCGCCAGGTGGGTTTTCGACTTATGCTGTGTCACAAGGATTTGCCACGACCACTCCCATCGATACTCTTCTTCGTTCTCATGTGCCGTCCGATGTGGCATCACATCCGCCGCTTGCAGCGTGGGCTGCGGTCAGAGATATTGGAGTTGTGCCTCCGTTAAATAATGATGCTCTTGATTGTTCCATACAAACAACGTATTTGTCTGTCCCAGAAAACACAAAAATTAATCGGAATGGCGCTGGTACAACTGGTGATATCACCATTGCTGCTTGGGTATACTTGCTTTCTACCGATGATTGTACAGTTGTGTCTAAAGGTTTAAATGGCTGCGAATATGTTTTATATGTTAAAGACCAAAAAGCAGGCTTGAAATTAACAGACAGCGAATTGTATCCTAGCACAACAGAAGTTATTTTTTCTGTCGAAAATCCTGATTTGTTAGAAGTCGGAAAATGGCATCTTTTAGTTGGGACGATTAAAAAAAATAGCAGAATGGGCGTTAGTGTAAATGGAACGACACGAACTAATGCCAACAACAATGGGTGGGGGCATTTATCCAAAACCCCCGGCGATTTGATAGTGGGCTGGAATGAGATTCCAACAGCAACATGGGGATACAATTTCCCAGGATATATTGATCAATTAGCCATATGGGACCGTGAACTTGCTGACAACGAAATAGCAGATTTTTACAACAATGGGATTTCTGCTACTACAGCGAAGCATGTTAGGGCTTTTGACATTAGAAATAATAAAGAGCTGCAACAACGCCCAGCGGCTTTAAAAGATACATTTTGGTCTGGCGCTCAAACTAATAAAGCCAGGCTATATCTTCAAAGTGGTCAATTTTCTAGCACTGTTGTCACTAGTTTGGCCAATCCTGTTTGGGGGGGTGATGTTGGCATCGCGATGTCAAGCCCCAGTGGTATCGAATGGGATGGCACAAACACATTGTGGACTGATTCTGGGATTGACTTCAGCAGCGGGTTGTCTAAACGAAATCTATATAAGTCAAGTGGGGTCTTAACTTCCACTCTCAAAGAGAGTCAAAGCGTTGGTCTTGTTAACACAGATGTTTATGGTATTAGCTCTTTATCTGATAAATCTGCTACTCCTTGGGCCGGGCATAAAGTAGGAGAAAGTTCTAAGTTATATCTTCAGAGTGGTCAGTTTACATCTACACTAAAAGTGAGTTTGGACGTATCTTCTGTTGATCTTAAATGTAACGATGTATCTTGGGCTGGCCCATTGTCTGCTGCATCGTCTATTCCGTCTACTACTGGGGACGCACTATGGAGTGGGGGTGACGGAAATAAGCTATATTCTGTTTCTGGTTTATTTAGTTCTACCATTAAAGACAGCCAAGATGTCAGTAATCATGACCGCGCAAACACTGGTGTTTCTTGGGATGGCACAAACACATTGTGGTCAAGTAATGAAACTAACAAATTACTGTTGATGTCTGGCCGTTTTTCTAGAACTGTTAAAACATCGTTGCAAGTTGGCGCTATCAATGATGCTCCTACTGGCATAAGCACTTACGATGTCGATGGTAGGTTGTCTAGCGGTGGGGCATCTACTTACGTAGGAACTGGGGTTATACGCGATGGTTTAAAATCTTTAACAGTATCTGGCACTGGGCAATTTTCACATACAGTTCCAGCTACTGGCGAGAAGGTTTATATAACAGATTATGCGGCCACGTCATCTGATGCTCTTATATCCACAATAGATTTAGATGGGTTTGGCCGCGAGACTGTCCTAACTGGCCCCGGCGACGCACGCGACATCGTAATTGATATGGGTGCCAAGAAAATATTTTGGGCTGAGGTTAGTCAGAATAGCGTCGGTACGCGAACAGGTGCTGTTCATGATGCTATATTTAGTGCTGATTTAGGCGGTAATGGTAAAACAGAATTAGCCGACATCATGGCCAATAAGCGCAGCGATGAAGTTTCGGCAAGTGCGGTTGGTTTAGCCATAGACAAAGCACGGAAACGTATCTTTTTCATGACAAGAGCGGTGTTGTCTAGCCCCCAAGCCAACCCCGATAGTGGTGCCACATACCCAGTTCGGATAAATCTGCTTGTTGTGAATTACGATGGCACTTATAATGGCCAGCCAGGACCACATTATTTTAAAGTCGGCAATCCACTCCTTCGAGGTTGGTTGGATGACCCAGGTCGCGATGATGAAATGATTCCGGCCAAGATGAAATATGTGGAACCATCAACGGGGTATCCATCCGGTAGGCTATTTTATTTAACAAGAACGCGAACTGAAAATGAAGATCCTGGTTATGACATAGGTGGTTCTAAGAATCGTTATGGATCGGAGATTCTTTATATAGACCTTCATACCGATGAAGTAACAACATGCTATTGGCATGGCGATAATATTCGATCATTTGATGTGGATGCGAAAAATAATAGCATCTATTTGGGTCGTCACACTTATCATCCTACAACGAGAGTAACAGATGGTAGTGGAAATAAGTATGATTTTCCTGGTTGGGGCGAAGAACCATCTGCTGACTTAACAGGAATAAGATCCCCCAAGTCTAGGCTTGAACGTTTAGATTATAAAAATAATAGTTTTAAGTATGAAGACCGTGTGAGTCATTTTGTTCATAAAGATTCTTACTTGCTTCAAGATTATGGTGGGGTAGGCAGCAGCAGGACTGAACGGATTGCCAATTTCGGAAAAACTCCCGACCCAAGTGCTGGTAATGTTACCAACCAGCAATTTAGAGGTCAAGTTACATTGGCATTCCAAGAATGGAAAAACCTTTTTGAACAAGAATTTCCCGGTTTGACTTTAAATTTTCAAGATTTAGGGGTTGAAACTGGCTTGCCGCCGAGGATGGATGTTTATGGGCCAGATGCCACAAATCCCCCAAATCCCAACATATCCGGCCAATTTGTTTATGATATTCCTAACGGGTCTTATTTTGGATTTCCATATGATAGAGTTGGTGATATACGAGTGGCAATGCATAAATTTACGGCAAAGTCTCTTGTTTCAGGCAACACATTGGCCCATGGATATTATCCACAAAATCTATTAGATAGTTTGGGGTCCAAAGGGTCATTTGCTGGTGATCTTCATTTCGACGTTGATGATAATTGGAGGATAGACAGCGATCCTATTAGTGGCTCTGTGTCTACTTCTCCTATAAGCATATTGTATGTTGCTGCGCATGAAATAGGCCATTCGTTGGGCATTAGGCATGATAGTGATGCAGATTCTTTAATGGCTCCTGTTGTTAGATCAAGCTTCGCAAATAACATAGGTCATTTAGTAGATTCTCAAGCTGACATTCTTGCTGTGCAGTTTCTTTACGGATCAGATAGTTCAACACCAAGCAATGGTAGTACTCAAGAGTTGCCGAGGCGGAATCAATGGACTAAACTTAGAAATGCAATAAAAAAATTGCAAAATGGACAATCTACGTCAGAAACTATCACGTTTACATATAGTTATATGCCGACTTTCCCAGATTGGGTGATTGAAGCCTCTGACGGCAGGTATTCACGGTCACCTATTGTAGCTTTAGCTTCTGACATTTGGGATATACCCAGTGATCTCACGCTTGATATTGATAATGAATTCATTTATGTAAGTGATTATGGTGCTGGCCAAGCTTTGCGATTTGATTTGGATGGTTCAAATAGAACAGAATTAACTGCGATAAACATTGGTGATTTTTCTGGGCTTGCATTGCTCGCTGCTGAAAGTAATATTTATGCTGCTGCCGCTGATTTAGAAACTGAACGCGTAAAAATATCTGGCAATGCTACATATTATGCCCCATTCACTAGTGGCGGCAGCGATTTAGAAATCACTAAGGTAGCATGTGATGGTGCTGCTAGTTATAAAAATGCCCCCCGTTTACCGAAGCTTACTGTTTCTGCAATTGGTAAATTTACATTCGTTGGTATTGCAAAGGCTGCGGAGGCCGCACTTCCGAGTCTTGGTACAACTGGCCAAGGAACACATACTAATCCCCCATCGTATGATAGACCCACCGACGATATTTATTATCACAATAGGAACGATAGTTTAGTGCCACATCATGGTTGGAATCAGTTAGGGTTTAACAATAAATATGATGTTGTCACAACTTGCCCAAGAACTGAACACACCAAAGCTCCATTTACACCCACTGATTTAGTTGTAAATGATGGGTGTAACCTAGATAAAGATGGCGATGCTAGTGTTGACATACCAGTTAGAAACACCAATGTGACTACTGAAAGTCCATTGAACTCTAGCGATTCCAATGCGTCTAGGGTGGCTAAGTCGGTTGCACTAATGAATCAATTGAATTCTCAAGGATTGAACACCGGTAGAAAAAGCAAACTTAAGAGGAATAAAAGTGAATAGCAAAATACTAATTGTGGTTTTAGGGACAATATTTGTAACGTCTCAATCTAGCAATGCTCCATCTAGTACCCCGCCCAATAATGCAACTGAATTAGAATGGACTAAATATATTGCGGAATCTAAAAATGGCATCCACCAGCATATCTGCCCAGATCAGTCTCGTGTGGATGTTTTAACCGATGAATATGCCTATGAAGTTGAATGGGCTAATAAGTGGAAAGAAGCCCCAGCGCAGGCAATATTATACAGTATGCTTACAAATAAGAAGCCAGCTGTTGTCTTGTTGATGAAGGGTAAACCATCGGACAAGATTTATTATCTTAGATGTTTGGCTGTTTGTGGAAAGATAGGGGTAAGGCTGGAAGCGTATAACATAAAAAAAGAGAATGAATAATGAAATTGAAAGCAATATTAGAATTAGATTCTAGAGAAGCGGCCCATGTTGGTTTGGACATTGCTGGGCTGGTTCCAGGGATTGGCGAGTTTGCTGATTTAGCAAATGTGCTTGCTTATATTAAAGAAGCTGAAAATGCTAATGGTGAAGAAAAATTAGAAGCATATTTTTATGCTGCTTTATCAGCTTTGTCGATGATTCCAGAAGTTGGGGATTTGATTGGTAAAAGTGTGAAATATCTTGGTAAGGGTAGCAATACGGTTGCGAAGCTTACTGCAAAGTATGGTTCTAAAATAGCCAAATATTGGGATAAAGCCAAAGGTTTGCTGCTTAAAACTAAAGAGATAAAACCAGAACATGTGAGAGGGATGGCTAAAGCGGTAAAATGGGCAAATGATATTCGTGTGAACAAAGAGAATGAATAATGAGACTTTCGCACATATATAAACGCAATGTTCTCGACGTTCTCTCCGAAGCGCGTCTATATCCTTCTTTTTCTTATCATGAAGGAGTAGACAGATCAAAACGTGATTTGGAGGGATCGGATCCCACATTAAAAACTATTGTTGATGCTATTGCTGATGCTGGTGGGCAATGTCTTTTGGTTGGTGGTTATGTAAGAGATCGATTGATTGGTAAAGCTTCGAAAGATATAGATATTGAAGTGTATGGGCTGTCATATGAAGATCTGGTCCACCAGCTTTCCTTTTTTGGAAGACCAAAAACAGTTGGAAAGTCTTTTGGAGTGGTAAAACTTACTGTCGATGGAGAGGATTATGATTTTAGTCTTCCTCGTCGTGATAATAAAGTATCAGAAGGACATAAAGGTTTTGCCGTAGTTGCAGATCAGAATTTGACTCCAAAAGAAGCAGCTCTGCGAAGAGATTTCACCATGAATTCGGTTGCGGAAGATGCCGATGGAAATTTGATTGATCCTTTCGGAGGCGCGCAAGATATTAAGGATGGAATTCTGCGAGCAACTAGTGAACATTTCGCCGAAGACCCATTACGTGTACTCAGGGGATTTCAGTTCGCAGCGCGTTTTGATATGACAGTTGAAGAAAATACTGCTGCGATGTGCACGGAATTGAAAGATGAATTCCACACTCTGCCGAAAGAACGAATTTGGGCAGAGTTCGAAAAGTTCTGTACGAAAGCAACAAAACCATCGGCAGGGATTACTTTCCTTAAAGACACAAAATGGTTGGGATTATTTCCTAATTTGTCTGCAATGCACGATAATCCGCAGGACCCCGAATGGCATCCGGAAGGTTGTGTTCTGACTCATATAGAACATTGTATGGACGCTGCTGCAAAGATAGCAGATCGAGAAGATATACAAGGAGAAGACAGAACGGTGTTGATGCTGGCAGTTATGACACATGACATAGGCAAACCGGCGACTTTGGCTAAAAATGAAGATGGTCGTTGGACGAACAAGAAACATGCCACCGCTGGTGTGCCAATAGCTGAAGATTTCTTAGAGTCGATCGGAGCACACTCTCGAATTATCAAGAGGGTGTTGCCACTGGTGGCAGAACACATGGCCTTGTTGAGCATTCGGCCAGAAGAAATTTCAGAAACCCATGTGCGAAGACTTTCACGAAGGCTTGGAGATGCAACAATTTCAGAACTGGTAAATGTGATGGAGGCGGATACCAGCGGACGGCCTCCTCTGCCAAAAGGAAGATCAGAAAGAGCGCAAGCAATCCTTACGATTGCAAAGGAGTTGGAAATTCAGGATTCAAAGCCTAAACCTATTCTAATGGGCCGACACTTGGTTTCTATAGGTATGTCGCCTGGCCCAAATTTCAGCGAAATTCTGAAGACTGCGTATGATGCGCAGTTGAGCGGGGAATTTTCAGATTTAAAATCAGCATATCAATGGCTTGAACGCGTAAGCTAATAACTCAGCATTATTGCGATAGCTCTAATAATATTTCAAATGTATTTCAAAGTTCCATGGCGACAGCGTTGTGCTGTCGCCTACCATCTCTCTTTGGAAAGGAATAATATGAGAGTGCTATTTGCTTTAGCTAT
>Ga0114934_10001228_pt1 | contig 16553 bp, 14 predicted proteins | sample 4SBtaG_2_FD_99695 | JGI IMG/M metagenome (GOLD analysis project Ga0114934, IMG submission 99695) | Deep subsurface microbial communities from Kolumbo volcano to uncover new lineages of life (NeLLi) - 4SBTROV10_white metaG | ecosystem: Environmental > Aquatic > Marine > Volcanic ... | reverse complement strand
CCCGTTCACACATTACTGCAAGCCCCATTGGTTTAGCAGTTACTATAGCAACCAAACAGGGGCTTTACTTCTCCGGTGACTAAAGTCACCTGGGTGGGTTCTCTCCCCATTTTCTTTATAAATACACAGTATTTTGTTCCGAACTTGCTTCAAAAGTTTTTCAACAGCTTGTGAAGAGCAGGCCCCATAATATGACGCAAAGATGTATTTCTAAAAGAGATGAAGCAAAAATTCGTAGAAAAATAGGAAGTTTCTGGTTATAATTAATATAAGGGGGAAATATGCCAGAAAAATGTCCATTTTGTAAAATGAAACTTAATAAAGATCAGCAATCTTTGAGGATTTGTCCTTATTGTAAAAAAGTAATATCTGAAAATTATACTACTCATGGCAGTCAGGATAAGAGCAAATTTTATGTCAGTCTCAATAAGATTTCTCATCTTCTTATATTAGTCATATTGATATTTGGCGCATACTTAATATACAATTGGCTTTCAGATTTTTCTAAAAACAATAAACTTATAAAGCTCATGAATGAAAGAAATAAATATGTCGAAAAAATAGAAAATATACCAGTTCAAAAGAAAAACAAAGCCATTGTAAAAGTCCCTTCTTTTAATTCTCCAGAAACAGCAGCACGTACAAATGACTTCCCATCTCTACCTGAATGTCCATATAAATTTGATGAAAAAGCCGTATCAAGATTCAATGCTGCTTTAGAAGCTGATATGAATGCCCAGTTAAAAAGTGCAGAAAATCTTTTAGCAGTTGGCTCTTATTATGAAAGTTTTTTGCTCCTAAAAAAACTTATGGCCGACAATCAGAAAAACCCATTCCTGCTACTCAGAGCGAATATGGTACTTATAGCAGTACTGGCACATCTTAAAAGGCCAGATGAGTACCGAGAAGCCTGGTATAACAATTTCTATCTTACAGAACTTGTAAAGGGAAATTCTTCAAATGATGCAAAAAATGTTGCAATGGCATATATGAAAAGTTTTGATAAGGCTCAAAAGTTATTAGACCCTGAAGTAATGAAAAGGGTTAAGGGACCTATTAATCCTATGGTTTTGAAAATATTGAAAGCAATGCCTGATAGTAAGGAGGCTTTATGATTAGAATTATAAAAACAAAAAAAGGAATGGCACTAATGATAGTGCTTTTATTTGTTATTATAGGTGCAACGCTAGGGGGATATTTTCTTAAAAGTATGCTTAGTGGTGGCATACAGACTAAAATCAAAAGTAATACACTTGTTGCACAATATTTGGCGGAGGCTGCTCTTGAAAAAACAGTATATAAGATAGCCAAGGAAATAAATGATTTTCCAGTTGACAATATCAAGGATCTGAAAAATATTGCTGATCATAAATGGTTTTGGTATGTAAGACTTCCTGGAATAATGGCAAAAGGGGGACTGACTGCCGGATTTGGAGCTAAACAGGGTATTGGAGTCTCAATGAATTATCAGACTACAAATCTTCTTCCTGAAGTAAAATATTCTGCTGAAGATCTTGATCTTCAAAGTTTAATTACAGATATTACTGGAAAAAGTGGTGCTGCAAATGTTAAAGTTACTGCAAGTATAGACAGATCATATGGTATTTCATCTGGAAAGCCGGATCTTACAATACCGGGCATTTCAACCCCGGATATTCCTGTAGCAAATGGAATAACAAAATGGATCAGTGGGAAAAATCTTCCAAGTTTTGAAATGCCTAATATGGAATTTGGTCTTAAAGACATAATATCCAAATTAAAAGTCACAATGATAATAGAGGGAGTGCCAGTACCATTCCCAATAGGTGAAGTAATAACTACCGTACTTCCACTTGATTTTCTGAATCTTGATTTTAAAAAGATTTTATCTGATCTTGGAATTCCTACAAAAATATCTTTGGGTAATATAGCATGTAATATAGTTAATGATATTTTACCGGGTAAAATTACAATACCAGATCTAAAAGAGACAAAGGCGGAAGTACAGGTAGAAAAATACGGCTATTTAAGGTTTAAAGTTGAATCAAAATATACGCCTAATATTAATAATCCTGATAAAAACTATAGTTTTAATATTGATGCAACAAAGGAATTTAAAGTTGTTGACCTTCAACCTATAGCACCTCTTCATAGCTTTTTTGTAGCAAATAGTTCTGACTCAAAGATAAATTTCAATAAGGGAAAACATTTTACTGTAAATAGTTTCGATTGGGCTAAACTCGGTTTATCTAGTGCAGATCCTATAAAATTGGCTGATACTATCAATTTTCCTGGACTTATAAGAGTAAATGGTTCTCAGGAAATGCCGGTTAAAACTAATTTTGTTGGTGAATTTAAAGGATGGAAGTTTGTTACACAAACGGAATGGCCTCTTCTCTTTATACCCGGAAATAGTGATGATTATGATAAAGGAGCAATGGGAGAATTCTCACATAAAACCGGTTTTATACCCGAAATACCTACGCTTCCTTATGGAGCTGGGAAATGGGGAAAATGGCAATGGCCTGCTTTTGGAACATCTAATTCCCTTTATACGCTCCCATGGCCAGATAGTGAAGCAACTACTCATCTTTTTGGTGATTTTTGTTTAAAATTTCCTTATAATCTTGAAATTGAAGGAAATGTAACAAAAAAATTCAGATATTGGTATGCAGCTATAATACAAATAACCATACCATGGCCTGTTTCTATTACATTCCCAATCCCGATGTGGAGGACCAGCTGGTCGGATTCAAAGCCTGAAGATCTAAAACAATATACATTCAGATGGGATACGCTTGCTAAAAATGCACCATTTAATCTTGCATTTAAGAAATTTTCAGATATTAAAGATAGAATTAGAGATCCTAAAGATCCAAAGAACAAACCAACAAATCTTTATGCAATGGATCAATATGCTAAAAAGGCTACACATTTTTATAATGATTCGGATGAATTTAATGAAGAAATTAAAAAAAGGATGAAACAAAGTGGTGATAATACATTTGTACTAGATGGAGTTAATTTCATAAATTCATCTGTTGAGTTGCCAGGTATGATAGTCAAGGGAAAGGGGATGATAGTCTCAGCCGGCGATATTGTTGTAAAGGGTGATATTAAGCAGTTAGGCGGAATGGGTGGCACTAAAGTCGATGAAGTTAGATATACAAAATTTTCTCTTGTTTCCCCTGCAGGAAAAGTAATTGTAAAGAATAAAGCCCGTATTGATGCTGCAATATATGCAAAGGGTGGCCTTTTGACTGGTGATGAAACTGTAATAAATGGGAATCTTGTAGTTGATAGTTTTAACAAAAGTGATATTGGGGCAGATACTACTGTAAATTATGTTGCAAGTAAGACTAGGATGTCAATATCATCTCTTTTACCATATGTAGGAAAATATGATCCTGTGAGGTATTTTGCTTCTCTTTCTGAACAATGGCTGAGCTATAATGCAAAAGACCTTGAGAAGAAGAAAAGCTCAAAATGAAAGGGATAAGGGATAAGGGATAAGGGATAAGGGGTAAGGGATAAGGGATAAGGGATAAGGTGAAAGGAATTATAGATTATGGATTGAGGTTTGCAAATGAAAAAATACAAAAGTGCCTTAGAAGTACAAAACAGCTCTGCAAAGTATTTTTGTGAAAGACAAGGCGCGGAAGTTCGAATCGATTGGAGTGTGGTAATTCCACATGGAATGAGTGAGAACTGACGCAACGATGTATTTCGCAAAAAGACGAAGCAGAGGCATGACATTTATTGAGGTATTGATGGCGGTAATAATCTTTGGAATTACTGCTGTCCCTTTAATAAACCTTTTTCTAAGCTCTTCTCAGGCATCAATGAGGCAAAGATATTTCGCAATAGCAAATAAACTTCTTGTAGAGAAGATGGAGGAACTTAGACATACAAATTTTAATAAACTCACCTGTACAGATCCGGATGATGTATCAACCATCAAAATAACACCTTCAGAACCTACAATAGAAGTCAGTGGGGACTTTTCTGGAACGGGATTAGGAGGATACAAATATCCGGAGGAATATAAACGCTTTAGGTGGGAAGCTAAATTAACAGGAATTGCATGGGATGCAGTGTCAGGTCAGGTTGATATGCTAAAAGCAAAAGTTACAATATTTTGGTATGCTAAAATGGGTGAAGAGGAAAGAAAAATCGATATGGTTAGTGTAATAAAAAGACCTGGTGCACTAGCTAAACAATGATTTTGGGAGGATCTTATGAATAAACGAGCATTGACTATTGTAGAGCTTATGGTTGTACTTGTAATCTCTACACTCATTGCAGCAGTCACATACAGAATATATTATAAACAGCAAAGGGATTTTCTGGTCTATAGTAATCAGCAACATCTTCAAATGGAAACAAAAAATGCTTTGAATGCTGTTGTAGAAGATCTTAGATCATGTCGAGGTACAATAACTTATGATAATAGTACAAATAGCTATACATGGCCAAGATTCGTCAAAGGAGGAAGCGATTTTGCTTATGACAGTATACTACCAGTAAAATTTCAATTAGATAGCAATGAAGTGTTCAGAGAACTTGGTACAAAAAAAATGCGAGTTGCTACAGACATTTCTGATTTCGAGCTTATACCAATAAAAGATAGCTCCACAGAGAATGCAGGAGTTAGAGTTGTAGTCAAGGCAAATAAACTTCTTCCCCTTTTTGAGAATGGTCTTACAAAAGAAGTTAAATCAGAGATGACAACAGTTGTATTTTTAGAAAATAAATACTTTAAAAGTGTACAAAGATTCTGGAAAACCGGGAAATTCGATTATAAGGGCGCTGTTAAGATTGATGGTAATTTTACATTGGGCGAAGATATTCATAATCTAATAAATGATACTGCTCAGAACATTCAGAATGAGCCTCAGCATCTAATGAATCAACTCAACAATCAGCTTGCAAAAATCAATGATAATATTAATCATATAGATGATAAAATTGCTTATATGACAAAAGATCTTACTGATCTTAAGAAAAATCTTAAAGATCTTCATTGGTGGCAGAAAAAAGAGAAAAAAAGGATTAAGGATGCTATCAAAAAAGTACAGGATGCAATAGCTAAAGCAAAAGAACAAAAAGAAAAACTTGAAGCTGATAAAAAAGAGCTTGAAAATCAAATAGCAAATTCTCATGCAAGTAGCAGTTCTTCTTCATCATCTTCTTCGTCAAGTTCAGATGATAATGGAGGGGGATTTTTTGATTCTGTTCAAAATACAGTGCACAATGCTCAGGATGCTGTTAACGATGTTCATAATCAAGTCAATACAGTCAATGATAACTTCGATCAATATAATAATTAGAAAATTTACTTGAATTCTTAAGACAGCTTATATATATTCTATAGCAATAATTGATTGGAGCTAAAAATGATTACACAGGAAATTAACGATTTTTTGATTTTCTTGGAAGATGAATTCAAACCACTTGAGATAGAAATGCATGGGCGAATATTCGAACATAGAATTGAGCAAAACGGAAAAGATATTAAATCTATTTCTTTTCCACATTTTATTGGTGAAAAACAAGGTATACCAATGGAAATAGAGTTACTTTCAGAGAATAATGATTATTTTACTCCAGATATAAGAATTTATTTCAAGCTTGCATCTACACCTTTTATGCTCTCATTAAAAAAAGGAAACAATGGCTTTCTGAGGACAATTTCCAAAAAACTTGGACTCCTTCAAGAAATAGATTCTGGTATAGATAATTTGGATGAAACTCTTATTATAAAATCAGATTCTCCAAAAAGAGTCAGAGAATTTCTTAGAAAAAAAAATGTTACACAAGCAATTCTTAGACTTAATGGTTTTTCTTATCTTAATTTTTCAGATAATTCAATTGAGTTTTATGATTGCCCCTTTTCTGAAGAAAAGTATTCAAAAGATTATTTTAAAAACTCAATAGAAAATCTAATGATAATTGCTTTAGAATATATAGGGAAAAATGAAATACAATAAGCTATCAATTATCTCAGCTCCAGAATTTGAAGATAATATCATTGCTGTTTTTTTAAGCCAAGGTTTGGAAAATCCAGTTGTAGAATATGAAGATAAAAGAATAAAATGCAGTGTATTTTTGCCAGAAGATTATTCTATTGAGTCTTTAAAAGGCCTTTTCACTTCTGATATTTGTGGGAATGATTTTTCAGTAAATAGCGAAATAATTGAAGATTTTTGGAGCAATAGATTGCATGGAGATTTCAAACGGCTTACTATAGGCGACTTTTTGATTACTCCACTTCATGAATTTAAACAGGAAAAAAGAAAAAGATATGAAAATGAAATTATAATATTGCCAGCTCAGGCTTTTGGTACTGGGCAGCATGAGACGACAGAACTAGTACTCTCTATAATAAATAGATTTAATATGAAATATGCTAAAGTCCTGGATATTGGTTGTGGTTCTGGTATATTAAGCTTTGCAGCTTATTTGAAAGGTGCTAAATCCGTAATTGGTATAGATATTGATCCTATAGCTGTCTATAATGCCCGTGAAAATATGTCTTTTAATGATATCAATGAGGGTATTACATTCTCAGATTCTCCTATAACTAATTTTATCAATAAGCCATGGGATTATGTATTTGCTAATATTATTTCTGGAAAATTAATAGGTCTAAAACAAGACTTCAAATTACTTTCAAACACCACAAACACTTTTGTTTTTTCGGGTATAACGATTGAGAATGAAGAAGAATTCCTTAAAGAATTCTCATTTCTTGAATTCAAAGAAAGGATTCAGAAGGGAGAATGGGTGGCTTTTATCTGTAAATCAATAAAATGAGGAATTTCAATAAATTCCTGTATAGACCTTTTGGAAAAACAATATATGACTTTTCATTAGTAAAGGATGGTGAAAAAATACTCCTTTGTCTTTCTGGAGGTAAAGATAGTACGGTAATGGCAGAACTTTTTTCGCGATGGAAGAAAAAAGTTCCAATAAAAATTTCATTAGAAGCAGTTTATATAGATTTTTTTGGAAATAATAATATCAAAATATTTTTAGAAAAGCTTTGTAAAAAATTAAATATACCATTTGAAGCAATATATATTGATTCTGCAGAAAAGGCCATATTAAACTCAGGGAAATTTTCAAAATGTTATGTTTGTGCAAGAGAAAGAAGGATGAATATCTTTAAATATGCAAGAAATAAAAAAATCCGAAAAATTGCATATGCTCATACAAGAAACGACTTTTCAGAAACACTTTTTATGAATATGATATATTCAGGACATATTTCAACGCTTTCAATAAAAAAAGATTTTTTTGCTGGGGAATTTGAAATAATAAGACCTCTTGCTCTTATTGATGAAAGTATTATTAATGAATTTATTAGGGCTTCAAAAATAATTATTCCTAAAAAAAAATGTAAGTATTATATGAATAATAGAAGAGAAGTAGTAAGAAATATATTTAAAGGTCTAGAAAAAGACAATTTAATGGTAAGTCAGTCCTTAAATGCAGCTATTAGAATATGGTTGTCTGAAAACTTTAATCAAATTTGACTTTTTTTTAAAATAAAGTAAAATATTTAAAAAACTAAAATGGGAACAAATGAAAAAGATTTTTTCTTGGATATTTATTTTATTAATTTTAATAGGAATAAATTTCTATTTATATAATCCTTCTGCTATCACTTTGAGTATAGCATCTTCTTTGGATAAGGATATTTCTATACTTCATGATCATAAAGCAAATATAGATTCTTGGCTTGTAAATACATTTTCCAATAAGGAATATAAACAGATTAATGGTTTTTTCAGCAATATTAAAGATCCAGATATGACTCAGGAAGAAGAGCTTTCTTTAAAAACAAAACTAATATATACTTTTACTCTTAACTCTGAGTTTTCATCAATCAGTGATAGTTTTGAAACCCCTAAAAAAGTCAATGAAATCATTACGAATTTTACTAAAAATGCTCTTATTGCAAGTACTCTAAGTTTTATACCCCTATTACTTATATCAGCAAATCTTGGATTTATAGGTGCATTTGCCATAACAATAATATTTTCAGTTGCATATGTATTAATAATTCTTAATTCACAAGGACTTATAATATCCATTACACCACTTGAAACCGCTTTAAAATCAGCCGATGCAATTATGAGAATGAGTGTAAATACTATCTATCTTTCTTCTTCTCTTAAAGTAATTCTCTATGATGGAATAATTAAAATATTAATGCTTATCATAACTGGTATATCTCTCGGTATGCTTTCAGATAGAAAGAAAAATTACTCTCTTAAAGATTATGAAAAATTAAATGTTGACTATAAAACACTTCAGGCTCAATATACAAGAGTTACTATGACAGAAAAAGAGCTTAGAAAAAATGTTGATAAAATTACAACAATTACCTCAAGGGTAACAGCAATACAGGTGCTTTCAAAAGTCTTGGGAAGTGCACTTGACACAGATGCGATATTTAAAGCAGTAATTGATAATTCACAGAAAGTCTTTAAAGCAAAAAAATGTTCAATATGGCTTTTAGACGAGAGAAAGCAAGTGCTTAGAATAAAGGAAGCATTTGGTTGGAAAAGGGAAGAAGCAATAGCACAAAATGTTGCTTTGGGAGAAGGAATAATCGGTTATGTAGCACAAAATGGAGATGCTGTTTCAATAGCTGAGATCAAAAAAGATTATCAGCTAACTGATATTGCGAAGCATTCAACTGTACCCTCAATGATATGTGCTCCTCTCAAGCACGGAAAAAAGATAATGGGGGTAATAAATATAGAAGAAATGGATGATGAAAAACAGACATCAGAAGATATTAGACTTCTCTCTCTTCTTGCAACCCTTACAGCAATGGCCATAAATAATGCCAGACTTCATGCAAAAACCGTTGAATTAGCTAATACAGATGGTCTTACCAAACTTTTCAATAATCGCTTTTTTCAGCAATTTCTTGAAAATGAGATTGCAAAATGCTCTAAAAATGGTCAAAATGTATCTATAGTTATGACTGATATAGACCACTTTAAAAATTTCAATGATGTCTATGGGCATCAAGTAGGAGACTTTGTTCTTGAAGAGACAGCAAAGGTCCTTAAACAGAGTATTAGAAAGGGCGATCTCCCTGCTAGATATGGTGGAGAAGAATTTATTGCAGTTCTTCCTAATACAGATGTTAAGAGTGCATTTGCAATAGGGGAACTGATTAGAAAAAATGTAGAGGCAAAACGATATTCTTATAAAGATAAAGATCTTGGTGTCACGATATCAGTTGGAGTAGCAACTTATCCTATACATGGAAAGACTAGTAAAGAACTTGTAAAGCATTCTGATCTGGGCCTTTATGAAGCCAAAGAAAATGGAAGAAATCAGGTTAGAATTGCCAAAATGCAATAGATGTTTTTTAATATTTTAAGCTCAGAATATTTCTTAATGCTTTTTATAGTTATTATTTTTGCTATAGGCTTTATTTTTCTTTTACTCCTTATACGTAAAAAAAACAATGAGATTAGACTTTTGAGTTCAAAAATATCAAGGCTTCAGGCAGTTGAAGAGTCGGTATTTGAAACAAAAAGGGACCTTGAAAAGACCAAACTTAGCAATGAAACACTTAATAATCAAAAATTAAATTTGTCAACAAGATTTATACTTATTGAAAAATTTGCACAAAATATAAATGCACATCTTGATAAAAAGGCTGTTTTAAATGCTTTATTAGAAAGCCTTAAGCGTATTTTTAAAGCTAAAAAAGCTGAAATATTTATGTTCGGAAGTGATAAAAAACTTAAATTTGCAGCTGCCTTGGGTTGGGAAAAAGAAGATGCAGAAATATTTAAACTATCATGCCCTAGCGCAATACTTGAGTATATCTCTGAAACAAGTGATATATTGAATATAAATGACATTAATAAGGATTTTCATTTAAGTGAACTTAGTGATAAATCTAAACTTAAGACAATGATAGCTGGAAGTATGGTAAGTCCTTCAACAAATGAAGTTATAGGCGTTGCAAATATCAGTCAGCTTGAAGAGAATGAATCTATACTTCAAGAAGATAACAGAGCACTTTCCATTCTACTTAATCTAACTTCTCTTGCTATGAATAATGCCGAACTATTTCAAAGGACTAAGATGATGGCAAATATGGATGGTCTTACAAAACTTTATAATCACCGATATTTTCAGGAATTTTTTAGAGATGAACTATCCAGACATGCAAGATACAAAAGATCGATATCAATAATAATATCAGATATAGATCACTTTAAAACATTTAATGATGAGTATGGGCATCAAGCTGGCGACTTTGTTTTAAAAGAAGTTGCTAAGATATTTAAATCCAATATCAGGAAAAAGATAGATCTTGCTGCTAGATATGGTGGTGAAGAATTTGTTATTGTTCTTCCTGAAACCAATGCTTCAGGGGCTCTTAAACTTGCTGAGAGAATTAGAAAAATTGTAGAAGAGACTAAATTTTATTTCAAGCCTCTTAAAGAGTCTCTTCATGTAACCGTAAGTATTGGAGTGGCTAATTATCCATTAAATGAAGATAATCCTGATCTATTAATAAAATGTGCAGATGCTGCTATGTATAAAGCTAAAAATTCTGGGAGAAACAAGGTTTGCCTAGCAGAATAGTCCTATTTTTTATTTTTGTTTTGTTTTTTTCATTTAATTCTTTTTCTCAGTTACAACATCAAATTTATAAAGACATAGTTAATAACAAATCACAAAAAACTTTTGCCCTTCTTAAAAAAATACTTATAACTAATACTAATCCTGATACAATAGAAATAAAAGTTTTTACGGGAAAAATAAGTAAAACTCTCGGTGGTGAATTTGAAAAAGTTTTTATTAGATTGGAAAATGCAGAATTTAAAAATCTTAATGTTGAATCAGCTGTTTTTATTCTATATAATCCAATTATTGATCTTGATAAACTATGGAATAATAAGCAAATTGTATTGAAGAATAATGAAAAAGTTGATTTTTCTCTCACGATTAATGAAAAAGATTTGAATGATTTCCTGCTCAAGAAAAAAGATGATATAAACGTAGACTCCCCCAGCGTAAAACTATACAAGGAAAAGATAAGTCTTACTGGGAAAGGAAAAATACTTTCTTTCAATGTCAGATTTAGAGCAGATGGTAAATTCAATATAAGAGAAAATCATTATATTGACTTTATTCCTAATAATCTCAAATTCAACTCAATACCACTTCCAAAGCTGTTTATTAGAAGACTTGTAAAAAAAATAAATCCTGTATTAAATATGTACGATTTTCCCTTCAATCTTAGAATTGAGAAAATTGTACTTCTAGATGGTAAAATAATTTTTTCTGCAGGTATTATGAAATGAAATTTAGAAATCTTGTTATTGCACTTCTTTTTTTAGGTCTTCTTTTTAATATTTTTAGTGTATATAACCGTATAATTATGGAGAAAAATTACAATTTTGTAGAATTTGCCCTAGATTATTCTGAATTAAAAGAATTCTCCAGAATAGAAGGTAAGAATTTCATAGATACCCTTTCAAAAATAAGAGAGCTGGATATTCCTGTTACTTCTATTGTCTTCAAGCCTCTTGATATATTTGCCCTTCAATCTACAGGAAAACTTACTTTATTTAGTGGCAATGATATTTTAAAAATGCTCACAGTAGAAGGAATAGTTAATCCAATAATTATGGAGCTTGATAAGACTGAGGATATAAAATCGGGCTTTTATTATGTTTTTACAAAAGATTATGCTCTTTTCAAATTGATAAAAAATGTTCTCTTATTTTATTATAAACCTGAAATAATCAATGACCGTTCTACTCTGTTTAAAAGCATTAGAGGGAATAATTTTACAGGTTATCTTTTAGAAATTAAAAAAGGAAGTGATGATTTTTGTAATATACCTATATGTCTTCCTGTTGAAGATATACGATTATCAGAAAAAATGGGATTTATTCCAGAACTTAGATTAGATATTTCCCCTTTTTTCTTTAAAAATAAAAAGCTTCTCAGGGAAATAATGGTAATTCGCAAAGATATTTCTGCATTCCTTCTTGATCCTGTGAATAGCATTATAAATGAAGATAACAATCTTAGTTTTCTTTTTGATAATGATTCAAAAATATGTATTAATGAATTTAAATTCGGAAATTTTTCAAAGGCTTTTTTAAATAAATACAAAAATAGGCTTCTTAGAAGTCATGATGTTGAAAAAAAACTTTTTCATGATTATTCTCAATACCTGCTCTATAGATATTTCAGGGCTGCTCAGGAGCGTAATGTTAGACATCTTATATTTCATCTTAATACCGATGACCCATCAATTGAAAAACTGGGTTTTTTTCTTAAACTTCTAAAAGAAAAACTTGCTAATGGTTTAATAAGCCTTAGTATTAGAGAAAACAAGCCATTAGAGTTTAGCTTTCATATGCCTGATTTTATAAGAATTTTTCTGGAATCTTCTGTAATATTGACATTTTTTATGATAATGATAAATCCAATTATTCAATTACCTGTATCTGGAAGCACTATAATAGTTATCTTCTCATCAACGATTTTTGGTTTAGGGAGTTTTTATGTAGAAAAATTTTATTTTGATAAGGTGCTCGCCCAATTTGCTTCATTTTTTTTTCCTATCTTTGGTTATTTGTATTGGAGAAATATATATTCCTTTGTGCAAAGTGATTTTAAAAAAGATATAAAATATATAGTAAAGAATTTTCTAAAATTCACAGCAATAAATATGTATGGTATTCTTTCTCTTTTGGCACTGTTAAATAGTTCTGATTTTTTCCTTAAAGTTCTTAATTTTAGAAGTGTGAAGCTTGCTCTGATAGTTCCAGTATTTCTCTTGTCAATTTTTCTGATACTCCAATTTAGTAATAAAAGAAAAGTATATAATTTTTTTACATCTCCTATAAATATAGCATTCTTTTTTACTTCTATAGCAACAATTTTAATACTTGCCATATTTCTTATAAGAAGTGGTAATATCTCTCGTGCATATATTCCTGATTTTGAAGATACAATAAGAAATTTCCTTGACAAGGTACTTATTGTAAGACCAAGATTCAAAGAATTTTTATGGGGTTTTCCTTTATTTTTTGTGGCATTCAATTTTACCGGTTTCTTAAGGTTTTTTTTATTAATTCTGTCGTCCATAGGGCAGATTTCTCTTTTTAATACCTTCTGCCATTTTCATACTCCTTTTATAATCTCTTTCGTACGCTCGATTAATGGTATTTTTTTGGGAATATTATTAGGGATATTCTTGAATTTCATATTAAGAATAGCATATAGATTTATTAATAATATTATTGAAACCGAAAATTAGGGGATAAGGGGTAAGGGGTAAGAGCCTGCTCCTTTGAATTTTAGGACTAAAAAACATTATCGGATTTGCTGACAAAGTTTTCCAACAGCTTGTATCCTTTTCAGGTGGACAAATCCTTGATAATGTAATATAATAAATTCAAAATATTTTTGGGGGTTTTTTTATGTCTAATGCACTTTTTAAAGTCAGATATCCTGAAAATGAGCCTATTCTTTCATATTTGCCGGGTTCTAAAGAAAAAAAGGAACTTAAGGAAAAATTAAAAGAATTGAAAAAGAAGAAATTCGAGATTCCCTTAATAATAGGAGGAAAAGAGGTAAAAACTGGTAATATGGGGAATTGTATTATTCCACATGATAAAAAACATATACTTGGTACTTATCATAAAGCTGGTAAAAAAGAGATATCAATGGCAATAAAGACAGCTATGAAAGCTAAAAAAGAATGGCAATCACTTTCATGGGAACATAGGGCTTCTATATTTTTGAAGGCTGCTGAACTTCTTTCAGGGCCATATAGAGCATTGTTGAATGCTGCAACCATGCTCTGCCAGAGTAAAACAGTTTTTCAAGCAGAAATAGATTCAGCTTGTGAACTTATAGATTTTTTCAGATTCAATGCATATTATATGATGGAAATATACAGGGAACAACCCGACTCTACTCTAGCTTCATGGAATAGATCTGAATATAGACCTTTAGAGGGCTTTGTTTTTGCAGTTACTCCATTTAACTTTACATCAATTGCGGGGAATCTCCCTAGTGCACCAGCAATGATGGGAAATGTAGTATTATGGAAACCAGCCTCAAGTGCGGTTTATTCAGCATATTTTTTGATGAAGCTATTTAAAGAGGCAGGAGTACCGGATGGTGTCATTAATTTTATTCCTGGTAATGGTTCGGAAGTTGGGAAGATAGTCATGTCAGACCCTGATCTCGCAGGTATACATTTCACAGGCTCTACAGCAGTTTTTCAGAATATGTGGAAAACAGTAGGTGATAATATTACCAAGTATAAAGCATATCCGAGAATAGTTGGTGAAACGGGAGGAAAAGATTTTATTTTTGCACATTCATCTGCTGCAACTAAACCTCTTGCTACTGCAATAGTAAGAGGTGCTTTTGAGCTTCAAGGGCAAAAATGTTCTGCTGCTTCAAGGGCATATATACCAAAATCTATATGGAATGAGGTGAAAAAATATATTGCGCAGGATATTAATACAATAAAAATGGGGGATCCTGAGGATTTCACTAATTTTATGAGTGCTGTTATTGATAAGGCCGCTTATGATAAAATCAAGGGCTATATTGATTATGCAAAGAAATCAAAAGATGCAGAGATAGTATTTGGTGGTAAATACACTGATAAAAAGGGATTTTTTATAGAACCTACAGTCATCCTTGCTAAAAAGCCTGATTTTAAAAGTATGAAAGAAGAGATATTCGGGCCAGTAATAACCATTTATGTATATGATGATAAAAAGTTTGATGATACATTGAAACTCTGTGATTCGACATCTCCATATGGACTTACTGGAGCAATATTTGCACAAGATAGATATGCAATAGAGAAAATGGAAAAAATTTTATTTCAGTCTGCTGGTAACTTTTATATTAATGATAAACCGACTGGAGCAGTAGTGGGCCAGCAGCCATTTGGTGGATCAAGAGCTTCAGGTACTAATGATAAGGCTGGAAGTAAACTTAATCTTATAAGATGGACTAGTCCTCGTTCAATAAAAGAGACATTTGTACCACCAACAGATTATAGATATCCATTTATGGAAGAAAAATAATAATCATTAAAAATATAAAATTATAGTAACGGGGAATTTTAAGTAGATTTGAAACAAACTTAAAAGTCCGAAACAGGGGGATATTAAAATGGAAAAAGTTGTTTTAACAGCTTTCGGGCTTGATAGACCTGGAGTACTAGGTAAGATTGCAACGAGAATAGCTGAATATAATTGCAGTATTGTTGATGCTACTCAGACATTACTTAAGGATATGTTTTGCCTTATGATTATATTCAATATAGAAGGTTCAAATATGAAATTCAATGATATAAAAGAGAAACTTGAACTTCTTGGTGAAGAACTTGGGACAAAGGTATTTGTACAGCATGAAAATGTTTTTAGATATATGCATAGGCTGTGAGAATGGGATATGGGATAGATTAGGGATAAGGGATAAGGGATAAGGGATAAGGGATATGGGATATGGGATAAGGGTTAAGGGTAAAAGGGAAAAAAGGACATTGAAAAAATTTTAGATTTTAAATTTTGGATTTTGAATTATTGAAGTTGGGGTTTGTATCTTCATTCATTTCATCAATGTTGTATTCAATATTGTGAAATGTGAAGATCAGACCCCAAAAATATTGGGGGTATTCATGGGTATTAGACCAGAAGAAATAATAGAAACCATAGGAATGGTTGAGATATCACATTTTGATATAAGGACGGTCACTATGGGAATTTCCCTTCTTGATTGCAGGGCAGATAGTGTTGCTGAGGTAGCGGAAAATGTTTATAAAAAGATAATTCTTAAAGCAAATGGACTCGTTGATGCTGCAAAAGAGGTGGAATCAAAATATGGGATACCAATAATCAATAAAAGAATTTCAGTAACTCCTATTGCAATAATTGCAGAAGGATGCTCTGAAGATGATTATTCTCCTATAGCAGTTGCAATGGATAAAGCTGCCAAGGAAGTAGGTGTAGATTTCATAGGTGGATTTTCTGCATTAGTACATATTGGCACAGGAAAAGGTGATCAGAAACTTATGGATTCAATTCCAGTTGCCTTATCTACAACGGATAGAGTATGTGCTTCAATTAATCTTGGCTCTACTAAAACGGGCATTAATATGGATGCTACTTATCATATGGCTAAGATTATCAAACAAAGTGCTAGGCTCAGTAAGGATAATAATAGTATTGCTTGCGCTAAACTTGTTGTTTTTTGTAATGCTGTTGAAGATAATCCTTTTATGGCAGGTGCTTTTCATGGAATTGGAGGGCCTGATACTATTATAAATGTTGGTGTGTCTGGGCCTGGAGTTGTAAATGCAATTATACAAAACTATTCTGATGTAGATTTGGCAGAGCTTTCTAATATTATTAAGACTACTTCCTTCAAAATAACAAGAATGGGAGAGATGGCAGGAAGGGAAGTGGCAAAATCACTTGGTATGCCTTTTGGAATAGTAGATTTATCACTTGCGCCAACACCTGCTCCTGGAGACAGTG
>Ga0114934_10001227_pt1 | contig 16569 bp, 11 predicted proteins | sample 4SBtaG_2_FD_99695 | JGI IMG/M metagenome (GOLD analysis project Ga0114934, IMG submission 99695) | Deep subsurface microbial communities from Kolumbo volcano to uncover new lineages of life (NeLLi) - 4SBTROV10_white metaG | ecosystem: Environmental > Aquatic > Marine > Volcanic ... | reverse complement strand
TTAGCAATTCTAAAGGAGAATCCAACTATAATTACTATTATTGTCGTTAAAGGGCCAAACAACATATAAGATGCTAATTGAACAGCAAAACTAGTACTAAAGGACAAATCATTGAATGAAACCATAACGCTTTCTGTCAATGCCATTAGAATAATAAAAAATACTATATCCCCATAACTTGGCAAATCATATTTTATATAACCAGAATTCCAAAAAAATAAAAACGAGAATAAGGTTATTACCCATGTAAATACTAAAAAAAATTTCAATTTTAATGGCAATTTCTTCATGTGTATTTCCTCCTATTTATATAAAGGCCGATTATATTTTACCACAAATAAGTTACTGATGATCCGCCAGCTACTGCTAATGCAAGAACTGCCATTAAAACTGCTAATACTTTTTTATTCATTATAAAACCCCCTTAGTTTAGATTAACAGGTATCCGCTAAATACTGTCATGTTTTGCTCCGCTAAGGGTTAAAATACTCAACCAAAATCTTTTAAGATTAATTGTTATTTAATTTAAATTTAATTATTTAATCGGCCTTTATAAACTAAATTAAAACTTGATTCTTTCAACTACCCTGTTAATAGAATCAAGAGCAGCTTTTGCAATCGCTTCATCAACATCATCCTTTACGATTGCAGCACCTATCAAACTCTCCTCCTTCTGAAATTCAACCATATTTATGATAACTATAGTGTAAGTAACTTCCTTATTTTTATTTAGCAAGACATCTTGTACTTCAAATGCAACTGCTTGTCCTAATATTTTCTCTACTGCTCTCATAGTAGCTTGTGCAACAATTTTTCTCCTACTAGCTGAAGTTCTAATACCCTTTTGTGTAACACTGTACTCATCATCATTATATAAAAGATTAACATTACATTCTATAAAATTACCATAAGTTGAAATCGAAATACCATCAAACCTAATTCTTTTTACAGTATTATATTCTTCTATCTCTATCTGTGCTATACTAATTACTTTCCTATCTATTTTATACCCAAACGACGCCATAAGAGATGACTCAATATCCCTCACAATTTGTTTAGGTGACCTAACTTTACTAGCTAGAATATGTACCTCTTCAATTTTTTCCTCATTTGATACAATTTTAACACTTATAATGTCATCTATCTTACTTATTATTTTTTCAAAACTTTGAAAATCCATGTTATTCCCACCTTTTTACAACGCTAGTTATATTTTATCATACTATTTTTCATAAAACAATAATATATAAAATTTAGTTATTTTATATTCACATAGAAAACTAAAGAATGTCTTTAGACATTCTTTAGCAATTAGTGAACTCGTTTTGCTAAAGCAAAATCTTCAATCTCCCACTTATATAAGTAGGAGTGTTGTAAAATCGATAAACTTATTTCCAATTCATATTCACAATATCCCACATCATTTTTGAAATACGAGCAATTGTTGTTATGCCATAAACATTATTTGGCAATTCGGAACTCATTACAGTAAAAATAAAATCTCCTTTAGAAACAGTCAATAATGCACTGTCAGCTTCGATTCCATCTAGCCGTCCTGCTTTATTTGCAATATTACACCATTCTTTTTTAGAAATATAAAATGGTATTTTATTCCTTCTTTGTTGTCTTCTTAATATTTTTAAAATTCTTTCACTATGTTCCTTATTCAAATAAGAACTTTCATATAATATTTTATAACATTTTGATAATTCAAAACTTGTACTATAATTTTCTCCTTTATCATTAGTACTCAATTTATCAGAAGTTTTCCTAACTAATTTAGTATTATTTAAACCCATATCTAAAAATATTTCATTTATTCTTTCCTTAGTTATCAAGTCAATAATCTTATTTGCAGCAGTATTATCACTTTGAATTAACATAGCAATCAATAATTCAAGTAAAGTATACTCCTTTTCTTTAAATTCATGTATTATTCCACTAACTCCCTCTTCTATATCATCTTTTCCTATTCTGATATTTGTATCTAAAGAAAATTTATTGTTTTCAATTTCTTTAAACAATGCCATAGCAACAGGTAATTTGATACATCCTGCGCATGGCATTTTCACTAAATCATTAAACCCATAAATGTAACCATCTTTAAGATCTTCAAAATAAAAACTAAAATTGCCCTTCCTTGAATCAAGATATCTTTTAAGTTCCTTCATAAAAATATCCACCCTCCACATCAATATATATTAAACAGAAACAAAACCTCATTAAAATGTCTAATTATTTTAAATATTGAATTTTTGCCATCACTGTTATTATAATATTAATCTTGTTTATAGTCAATTTTCAAAAAATTATAATCTTACACAAAAAAAGCAAACGATAAAATTATAACTCCCACAAACAACCTATATATTGCAAATACCTTCATTGGCTTTTTCTTTAGATAGTTTATAAATTTATCAACAACTATAAGTGCAACCAAAAATGATACAATAAATCCAACTACTAAAGTAAAAACTTCATTTGATGTAAGAGTAAAACCGCTTTTCATAAGCGAATAAGCAGTTGCCCCGAGCATTGTTGGTATAGCAAGGAAAAATGAAAATTCTGCTGCAGCCACCGTAGACAAACCAGTAATCCATCCTCCCATTATAGTTGAAGCTGACCTTGACATACCAGGCCACAAAGCTAAACATTGAAAACATCCTATTTTAAAAGCTTGTTTTAAATTAATATTATCCACATCAGGCGTAATATAATTGTCTCTAAATCTATTCTCAATAATTATCATCATTATAGCTCCAACTATCAATGCTATTGCAACAGGAACAGGTGAAAAAAGCAATCGGTCTATTTTGTCAGCAAATAGCACTCCTAAAATAGCTGCTGGTATAAATGCAACAATTATGTTCGTCCAAAACTTTAGCCCTTTCTTCTCTAATTTAAAAAATCCTACTAATGAACTCCATATTTTTTTCCAATATAAAACAACTATTGCAAGTATGGCACCGAGCTGAATTACTATTTCAAATAAATTCGCAAATTCACCTTTGAAATTTATAAAATTCCCCACAATAATCATATGTCCCGTAGACGAAATTGGTAAAAACTCTGTTATTCCTTCAACAATTCCCACAATTATAGCTTTTAAAATCAAAATCAAGTTTAAAGTCATATACAAATCTCCTTCTATAATAATTTTAAAAATAATTAATTTCAATTACGTATTATACTATACATTTAAAACTAATCAATTCTTGTATTATTCTGTAAAACTATTTTACATTCTACATTTTTTCCATCTTTAGAAATACTTATTGTATTCTTACCTGGCTTAATATCAAATTCAAAGAAATAATTCTCGTTTACATTTATCCAATCATGTTCATTAATCGAATAAAAATAATCTTTTACCTGAACACTATTTTCAAATGCACCCCCTATAAACGATACCACTCCTTTCTTACTGTCTTTCTTTGATTTTGATAAAATAAAAGTAATTTTATCATCTGTTTTATTATTTACATATTTTACTAATGGCGAAATATTAAATATAGATTTATCATTAACAAAAACTGTTGGTGGAATAAATCCTTCCTTCGTACAAATTTGAGGAATTTTATTCTCTGGAATAAATGTTATATAAGCATTAACATTTTTATTATCATTGTTATTGTTAATTGGAATAGAATATGACCAAAAATACTTTTCTATTTTAGACAAGTACTTGCTGTCTTTTTTATAATATGAATATGTTTCGTCTTCGAGCGATACAATCTTTTTTACATCAATAGCATTAACATTTTCTATTCCATTATACACAACATCTATAGCACTTAGTGGTTGTCCATTTCTTTCCATTATATACTCATTCAAAACATCCACCATAATCCATTTGCCATATTTTTTGCTCCAAATCTCAAACACCTTATATGCACTATTTCCTTTAATAACATTTTCTGTTCTTAAAATACCTGACCTTGCGTAGATATTTAAAAAAGCAATTCCCTCAGTAAATAAAGACATAAATTCTTCACTAGAAACATTAATTTTTTTCTCTCTATTCAATTCTATATATTTAGCTTCTTTATTATCACTAATTTTATTAATAATATTTGTTTTATCATGTAACCATATTAAATAATTTAATGCTGTAATTAAATCATTTTTATTGTTAACAAGTTTGTCTAATCTATATTTTTTCCCAAAATTTATTACACTATCATCATTAAAATTCATATAGTAAAAGTGAATATTGTTTCCTTCATAAAAGTTATCCCATTTTGTAACCTCAATATCAAGCCTTTCCTCTGAATTTTGTCTCATAATACATCCTTTCAATGAGCTTGCCAACAAAACAACCGTTATAATAATAAACACAATAACCCTAGGTAACATTTTTTTCACTCTATCATCTCCCTATTAATTTTGATTTTAATATAATATTGTAAATATATCAAAGTAATAACTTATATTTCTAAGTAAAATCATACTTAACTTAATACAGCATTTAAAAAATTACACAGTAATAATAAACTTCACCGTCTTCTGAAATTCTATACTACATATAGCTTACTATTATTGTAGTGAATTATCAAATTTTTTCATAAAAAAATTGCCCCCTAAGGGGCAACCTCATTTATCGATTCTATAAGACTCCCTCCTCTATAAGTGGGGGATTCAAGCTTTTTGCTTAATGTGGAATAGAGTATCCACATTAAGTAGCGATGTTTTGCTTTAGCAAAACGAGTTCACTTAGAAAGAGTTTACTTAGAAATAGGACCTGCATTCACTATTTCATATGGAACATTTTTATATCTCTTGAAATTCTCTTCAAATTTTTTAGCAAGCTCATTTGCTTTAATATCATACTGTTCTTTATCTTTCCATGTATTTTTAGGATTTAATATTTCAGATGGTACTCCTGACACTTCTTTAGGAACAAGAATTTGAAATACTTCATCTTTTATATATTCCACTTCTTTAAGCTTTCCTTCAAGAGCTGCTTTTACCATTGCTCTTGTATATGAAAGTTTCATTCTTGAACCTACTCCATAACCTCCTCCAGACCATCCTGTATTAACCAAATATACCTCAGTATTATATTTGTCAATTTTTTCTCCTAATAGTTTTGCATAAACATAAGGACTCATTAACATGAAAGGCTCTCCAAAACAAGCTGAAAATGTAGCAATCGGCTCAGTTATTCCTCTTTCAGTTCCTGCCAACTTGCTTGTATACCCTGACATAAAATGATACATTGCAGCTTCTTTTGTAAGTTTAGCTATTGGTGGCAATACCCCAAAGGCATCCGCCGTTAAAAATATTACTGTATTTGGTTGTCCACCTATTCCTGATAATTCTGCATTAGGTATGTACTCAATAGGATAAGCTCCTCTAGTATTTTCGGTATACCTTGCATCATCATAATCAGGGTGTCCTTCTTCATTTATAACAACATTTTCTAATACTGAGCCAAATCTAAGAGCCCCATATATTTCTTTTTCCTTATCTTTATCCAATCTTATTGTTTTTGCATAACAACCTCCCTCAAAATTAAAAATACCCTTATCACACCAACCATGCTCATCATCACCTATTAATTTTCGTTCGGGATCAGCTGAAAGAGTAGTTTTCCCTGTACCTGATAGTCCAAAGAATACCGCTGTATTTCCATCTTTACCAATATTAGCCGAACAATGCATAGGAAAAACATTTTTCTCTGGCATCAAAAAATTCATTACTGAGAATATACTTTTCTTTATTTCTCCCCCATATTGACTTCCACCTATAACTACCATATTTTTGTTAAAATCTATGAATATGAAAGCCTCTGAATTAACGCCATCTTGTTTACCTTTACATTTAAATCCTGGTACTACAACTACTGTGAATTCAGGTTTATGATCTTCTAACTGTTCTTTTGTAGGTCTTCTAAATAATTGATTCGATATCAATGCTTGTGAAGCAAGCTCATTTATTACTCTTATAGGAAGTCTATATTCTTCCATAGCACCTGCATAACCATCAAAAACGTATAATTCTTTATCAGAAATATACTCAGTAACTCTATTATATAAATTATTGAATACATATTCTTCTATTGGAAGATTAACATCACCCCAATTGATTTTATCATTTATACTCTCATGCCTAACTATAAATCTATCCTTGGGTGATCTGCCTGTATATTTACCAGTTTTTACGTCTAATGCTCCTGTTTCAGTCAATACACCCTCTCCATTAATAATAGCTTTTTCTACCAGTTTAGGTGCTGATAAATTTCTATATACATTTTTTGATGTTTTGATATTTAATTTTTTCAATTCTTCTATTATATTTACCATAACATATTGTTCTTATTAAAAGAGTTATTGTAATAAGAACTCTTCACCCCCCAAATATTAATTGTTATATTTATTATCTCAATAACACATTTTCCAGATGTACTTATAATAATACATTATTTATAAAAAAATTCAAGTATATTTGCAAAATATATTATTATTTTTGCGATATTTGTTATACATTTAACCGTTAATGAATTATTTGTATAGCATATTTGTCATTATTTTAAAAAATAACACGCAAAAGCATGTTATTTAATAAAATAATTGAAAGTCAGGAATATGAATTATTTCATTATCCTTACCATTATAATATTCATGAATTAATTTATTTGCTTTTTGATAATTTTCAGTAATAATATCAATTACATACTGATCAAGAGAATCATTTAATCCCTCGTACGCTTTCAAAAGATTATAGTAACCTCTCTCAAGATTATTTCCCATAGTTATATAATAGCATCCTGCATTGTTTAAATTTAAAACATCACTCTCATCTGCATGATATGCCAATCTAATTTGTTCAATAGCTTCCTTTGACTTACCCTGCAACATATATAGGGTGCCTAATGTTCTGTGATACTTAGGTACAGGATCATTTTCACTTAACTTATTGCACTCTTTTAACAACTCAATAGCTTTTTCTTCTTCTTCATGAACAAGTTTCTTATCCGCATTATCACCTAAATATTGTACTCTTTTCTGTATATGTATAGAAGCCATGCTATACTTAATTTCCGGATCATCTGGTTTAACACTTTCTGCAAGAGTAAAATACTTAAGTGCTTTATATAAATTATGCTCTTCATACCAATGATTAGCAATATTAAGCATAATATTATAATTATACGGCTCCAGCATAAGTGCAGTTCTAAGATATGGTCTACCTGTTTTGTTAAATTCATCTACTTTATCAATTTTATTGAATTTATCTGATTCATTAAGCTTAGCAGTTTTATTTTTTTCATAATTTCTAATACTATCCAATATTGCAGGCATCAAAAATCCATAATTATCAGGATAATTTGGATTTGCTTTAATGGACTTTTTACAATAAATCAAAGCCTTTTCAAAATCATTTTTCCCTAAATAGTACCACGATGCAGTATGATAAACCCTAAAATCCTCTTTGTTACTACTAATAATACTATCAATTATGTTATCTGCTTTATCATTCTGACCAACATTTTGAAGAGCATATGCCTCAATTAATTTAATCTCTATGTCACCTACATCATCGTTCTTAACTTCATTCAATAGTTTAATAGCCATATCAGATGTACCCTTTGCTTTTGAATAAATTTTAGCAAGCCAAACTTTATATGCATCATCAGAACTATTCTTCTTGCTTAATTCAGTAATATCTTTCAATAATGAATCCTGATTATAAACCGCTATTTGAGCCAATACATCATAAATTTTATATTCATCCTTATCAATATCCCATGCCCTTCTAAGCATATTATACCCTTTACTTTTTTCACCAATCAACAAAAGCATTCTTGCATAAGTTGCAGTATCATAAGAAGAATTTAAATCTACAGGATAACTCTTTATTAATTCATATGCTTTATCAACTTTATTATTATTCATATACACAGCATACATTATTTCTCGCAGTTTTTTATCATCAGGATATTTATTAAGTGCCTCCTCACCGTCAACCAAAGCATCTTCATATTTACCATTCATGTACTCAGTAAAAATGATATAATTTAAAGTGTTTTCATTAATATTTTTAAGTTCTTTAGCTTTAGCAATGTATTCTTCTGACTTTTCAATTTCATCTTTAACCGAATAAATTTCAGCAATTTTAGCAAACCATAATGGATTTTCATTATCTTTTTCGTGCAAATCATTATACACTTTTATTGCATTATCATATTCTTCATTGTAATAGTAAATGCTAGCCTTCTCACTCAATGAATTCAATCTAGTTTCCCTACTCATAACTAAATTTATATTACCATTTCCTAATGCTCTTTCTCTATATTGAATAAGACCAAATGAAATCAATAATGCTGAAACAATTCCTATAACCGATAAAAACATTTCTTTTTTATCTTTTCCATACAATTTCACATATTTCACCTCGTTTCAGTTATATAATAATATTCTAACAAATTAATATAAAAATTTCCACAGGTTAAACTTGAAAAAAATAATTATTTATGTAAAATGTTAGACAACACACTATTATTGATATACAATTATTATAACAAACAACAAAACAGATAATAGAGAGTGAACTCGTTTTGCTAAAGCAAAACATCGCGACTTCAGGTGAAGACTCTACTGCATCTGAAGCAAAAAGCTTGAATCTCCTACTTATAGAAGTGGGAGTCTTATAGAATCGATAAAAAATAGTTAATAATAGAGGTGAAATGATGCGAATTTCTAGAAGAAAGAGATTAATTAATGAGAGAAAAAAAAGGCGACGTAATATAGCTTTCATTACATCTGTAATTATTATAATTGCTATATTGGGAATTTATTTTGTATCAAATAAGTCTAGAAGTACTAATAACAAAAATGGATTAGATAATATTATTATGTCTAAAAACACACCAGGCAATACGACAGATAAAATAGTAAATAGTAATAATAATAATGTATCAGATATTAAAAGCAACAAAACAACAAATAAAAATGAATATGAAAACAACATAGATAATAAAGAAAACAATACTACTGAAGTTGTTATATCTTCAGTCGGAGATTGCACTATAGGTACTGATGATAAATTTTATTGGCATACTTTTACAGATGTTTTTAATAAGCAAAAAGGAGATTATTCATACTTTTTCAAAAATGTAGTTAATTATTTGAGCAACGATGACTATACAACTGCAAATTTAGAAACAACATTTACAAATTCAAATGATAAAGCTAATAAACTTTTTGCCTTTAAAGCTCCTCCCAGCTATGCTAAAATACTAAAAGAAGGTTCAATTGAATCAGTAAATGTTTCAAACAACCATACACTTGATTATAAACAAAAAGGATTTGATGATACACTAAAAACTCTCAAGAATGAAAACATTGAATATTTTGGAATGAACAATAAACTTATCAAAAATATCAAAGGTGAAAAATTTGGATTTTTAGGATACAAAACATGGGGTATTACAACTCAATTCAAAAACAAATTAAAAAAAGACATTGAATATCTAAAAAAACAGAATTGCATTGTAATAATAAACATACACTGGGGAAAAGAAAATCATTATGTGCCAGAATCATATCAAAGGAAAATAGCACATTTAGCAATTGATTATGGTGCCGATATTATAATAGGACATCATCCTCATGTTATACAGTGTATAGAAAAATACAATAACAGATTTATTTGCTACAGTTTAGGTAATTTCTGTTTTGGTGGAAATAATAATCCTAAGGATAAGGATACCTTTATTCTTCAACATAAATATATATTTAAAGATACTAAACTTATAAAGCTAGGAATTAGAGTTATTCCATGCAGTGTTTCTTCAGTTAAAAATATAAATGATTACTGTCCAACTCCATTATATGGTGATGAAAAGAAAAGATTCTTTAAAAAATTTACTTCTATATCACCCAATTATGGTTTTAAAATAGATAATGATAATTATTTCATAATAAACATAAGCGATTTAAAATAGGCAAGGTGGTGTTTAAAATACAAGCAAAATCATTTATTAGCATTATAACATCAAAATTAATTTTAAAGATGTCAAAAACATTTCTAAAAGGAGGTACAAATTTTCCAGGAAAAGTTGCACTTAAAATCGATAAAAATATTCTAAATACAATATCAAAAAATTACAAAATAATATTGATTACAGGAACTAATGGTAAAACAACTACAACAAATATGATTTACAATATTATTTCAAGCACCAATCAAGAAGTAATTACCAATAGCTCTGGTGCTAATATGTTTTCAGGTATAACAGCTTGTTTTGTAGATAATTATAAATTTGCAAACAATAACGTTAAGTATGCCATAATAGAAGTTGATGAAGCAAATGTAAAATACATAACAGAATACATTTCACCAGAAATAATATGTATAACTAATCTTTTTAGAGATCAATTAGATAGATATGGTGAAGTATATACAACACTTGAAAAAATACTGTGTGGCATTAAAAAGTCACCAAAATCCCTTTTAGTATTAAACGGTGATGAATCCCTTTTAGGAAATATAGATGTTCCAAATAAAAAGATATATTATGGATTTAACTGTGCTGTAGATGATACAAAATCTGTTAATTTGAATGCTGATGCGAAATTTTGCAAATTCTGTAAATGTAACTATAAATATAATTTTGTTACCTATAACCATCTTGGTGATTATTACTGCAATAATTGCGGATATAAACGACCTAAATTAGATTATCATATAGACAAAATAGTTGAACAATCAAAGTCTGGTTCAATAGTTGAAATAAATAATAATAAAATATCCATAAATCAACCTGGAACATATAATATATATAATGCACTCTGTGCATATACTGTATCAAGAGTGCTTAATATTGAAAATAATGTGATCAAGCATTCACTTCAAAAACAAAATAGTAGCTTTGGAAGACAAGAAACAATAAATATAGAAGATAAAAAGTTAAAAATTATTTTAGTAAAAAATCCTGCTGGATATGATCAAGCAATAAATGCTATTTCTCTTGATGAAGACAAAATAAATTTAGCATTCATGCTAAATGATAACTATGCTGATGGAAGAGATGTTTCCTGGATATGGGATGTTAACTTTGAAAAATTAACGTCTTTAAATGTAGACAAAATAATGATATCTGGAATAAGATTGTATGATTTAGCCATAAGATTGAAAATAGCAGGTTTTAATATTGATAAATTTCATATGTGCAAAGAATTTGAATCACTATTAAGTGAAATAATAAAATGTGATGAAAAAACAGTTTACTTGCTTGCTACCTACACTGCAATGATTGATTTTAGAAAATTATTATACAATAGAAAATATATTAAAAAATTATGGTGAAAAATATTGAAATCAAATTTTAAAAAAGGATGATCAATATGGAATTAAATATATGTCACCTGTATCCTGACCTACTAAACGTTTATGGCGATATGGGTAATATTTTGATATTAAAGCATAGAGCAGAAAAAAGAAATATAAAAGTGAATATTATAAATATATCAATCAATGATACTTTTGAACCCGAAAAATACGATATAGTATTTTTCGGAGGAGGTCAAGATTTTGAACAATCAATAGTATCTAGTGATTTATTAAAAAACAAGGTCTCATTCATTAAAGAATATATTGAAAGCGGAAAGGTTTTTCTTTGTATTTGTGGAGGGTATCAATTATTAGGCAAATACTATACAACTCCAGCTGGTGAAAAATTAAAAGGTCTTGGAATTTTAGATATATATACAGAAGCTGGCAATAAAAGATTTATAGGAAATACAATAATATACAATAAAGAATTTGATGAAACCTATGTTGGATTTGAAAATCATTCAGGTAAAACCTATATAGGTAATCTTAAACCACTTGGTAGGGTTATAATTGGGTACGGTAACAATGGTGAAGATGGCTATGAAGGTTGCATATACAAAAACACATTTTGCACCTATTTTCACGGTTCACTTCTATCTAAAAATCCTGAACTTGCCGATAGGCTCCTTAAATTAGCTTTACAAAATAAATATGATGAAGTTGCCCTTTCTACGCTTGATGATTCTCTGGAAATGATGGCAAAAGAATTTATTATTAAAAGAGAGACTTAATCATATTTATATTTTTTATAATTTCACAAAATTCCTTTTTATAGGTATAACTACTACTCAGCTTGAAATATGTATTCACGAAAATAGTATAAACCATTGTATGCTCAAAAGCTGCCCTTTAAAGGACAGCTTTTACTTTTAGCCAAATTTACCAATCTATTCTATTCATTATGCTTATGAAACAATTTTTACTTTTAACCATATATCTTTATCAACCCTATAATATCCCACTTTTATATCTTTTCAATAACAATATTATTATTTACAACGTCTACTCCAACAGTTGAGCCTTCATATATTTCACCTTTTATTATTTTTCTAGCAAGTGCTGTTTCTAATGTATTCTCAATATATCTCTTTAGTGGTCTAGCTCCATAAATAGGGTCATATCCTTCTTTTGCCATTAACTCCTTAGCCCTATCAGTAATTTTAAGAGTAATATTTTTATCCTTTAGTCTAGTTCTTATATCATCAATAAATATATCAATAATTCTTTCGATTTCGTTTATATTAAGCGTCTTAAACATGATAATATCATCAAGTCTATTTAAAAACTCTGGCTTAAATCTTGCCTTCATTTCACTCATAACTTTTGCCTTTGTATTATCATCAATTTTATCTCCCTTTAGATTTTCAAGCAAATATCCACTACCTATATTCGATGTCATTATTATTATACAGTTTTTAAAATCAACAACTTGCCCTTTATTATCGGTTAATCTTCCATCATCAAGTATCTGAAGGAATATATTAAACACATCATCATGGGCCTTCTCTATCTCATCAAATAATATTACACTATAAGGTTTTCTTCTAACAGCTTCAGTCAACTGCCCTCCTTCTTCATAACCAACATATCCTGGAGGAGCACCTATGAGCCTTGACACCGAATATTTTTCCATGTATTCTGACATATCAATCCTTATAATATTTTCCTCACTATCAAAAAGAGTGTTCGCAAGTGTCTTAGCAAGTTGTGTCTTACCTACTCCAGTTGGTCCTAAAAATATAAATGAACCAATAGGTCTTCTAGAATCTTTCAATCCTGCTCTAGCTCTAATAACTGCATTTGAAACAGCTTTTACAGCTTCATCCTGTCCAATAACTCTTTTGGAAAGCTCTTCTTCAAGTCTTAAAAGCTTCTTTCTATCTCCTTCAACCAATTTGCTCACAGGAATACCAGTCCATTTTGAAACTATCTCAGATATTTCATTTTCTGTAACCTCTTGTTTTAATAATGCATTACCACTAAATTCCTTTAATTGTTCTTCTTTTTCTGCTATTTGCCTTTCTAAATCAGGAATAACACCATACTTAATCTCAGCAACCTTATTCAAATCATATTCCCTTTCAGCCTTTTCAAGAGTACCTTTTGCTTCATCAATCTTCTCTTTTAATGTCCTAAGTTCTTGAATTTTTGCTTTTTCCTTTTCATATTTAGCAGTATATTCATCATCCTTTTCTCTCAAGTTGCTAAGTTCTTTTTCTATTGCTTTCAATCTTTCTTGAGAAGGTTTATCTTTTTCCTTTGACACTGCCTCCTTTTCTATTTCAAGTTGGAATATCTTTCTTCTAACATCATCCATCTCTGTTGGTAAACTATCTATTTCTGTTCTTATCATTGCACATGCTTCATCAACCAAATCTATTGCTTTATCAGGCAAAAATCTATCTGTAATGTATCTATGAGATAGCTTTCCTGCTGCTACTATTGCATTATCGTGAATTCTAATACCGTGGTGAATTTCAAATTTTCCCTTAAGTCCTCTTAGTATAGAAATAGTTTCTTCAACAGTAGGCTCATCGACAATTACCTGTTGAAATCTTCTCTCAAGTGCCTTATCCTTTTCTATATACTTTCTATACTCATCAAAAGTTGTAGCCCCAATACAATGCAATTCTCCTCTAGCAAGCATTGGTTTGATTAAATTCCCTGCATCCATAGCACCTTCGGTTTTACCTGCACCAACTATTGTATGAATCTCATCTATAAATAAAATTATTTTACCCTCACCTTTTTCAACTTCTTTTAAAACAGCCTTAAGTCTTTCTTCAAATTCTCCTCTAAACTTTGCTCCAGCTATTAATGAGCCCATATCTAAAGAAAAAATAATTTTGTCTTTTAATCCATCAGGAACATCTCCTCTAACAATTCTCTCAGCAAGTCCTTCTACAATTGCTGTCTTACCAACTCCAGGCTCTCCAATCAAAACAGGATTATTTTTAGTTCTTCTAGATAATATTCTTATTACCCTTCTTATTTCATCTTCTCTGCCTATTACAGGATCGAGCTTATGTTTCTTTGCCTCTTCAACCAAGTTTCTTCCGTATTTAACTAAAGCTTCATAAGTTCCTTCTGGATCATTTGTTTCAACTCTTTGATTTCCTCTTATGCTTGACAATACTTCTAAAAAATTCTTTTCAGTAATATTATATTTATTTAATATCTTTCCAACCGAACTATTTTTATCTATATCCATTATTGCAAGCATAACATGTTCTACACTAATATATGAATCTTTAAACCTCTTAGATATTTTCTCTGCTTTAATAAAAATCTCTTCAAATCTTCTTGTAGGATAAACACTAGAACTTTGTGCACTCTCACCTAATACTTTAGGCATTTTATTTAATTCTTCTTCTGTATCCTTAATGATATTTTTAACGTTTATATCCATTTTTGATAAAATATTAGGCACTAATCCATCTTCCTGTGAAATCAACGCCATAAAAAGGTGAATACTATCCATTTGTTGATGATTAAATTTGACAGCTACCATATGTGCATCATTAATAGCCATTTGAACCTTTACAGTTAATTTTTCAATATCCATAAAATCAACTCCTTTCATCTTTATTTATAAATTTATATTGCTAAAAAGATGCAAGCTAAAAATAACTCACATCTTTTTATGTAATCTAACTGCCAAATCAAAATATTTCAATGAATCCGCAATATTATTTAACTTATAATACATATTTCCCATATAAACATATCTTTTATAAATTTCTTCCTTAGTGCCAAACTTTAAAAGAGCATCTAAAGCTAAATTTATATACATCTCTGCTATTGAAAATTCTCCTTTTTTATACGAAACAATAGACTTAAAATAATATGACTTTTCAATATACTTAATATTATCCATTTTAATCGAATAATTCAATGCATCATCACAAATTTCTCTAGCTTCATCAATAAAATCTTTTTCTAATAGTTCCTCAACAGACATAAGCATATAATCTACAAAACAAATAATATCATCTTTTGGAAAATATTCAAGACATTTTTTTATATAACTAACACCTCTATCTAACAATCCTATATCAAACATAGCAACCGCATAATTGTAAATAGCCTGTGCCTTAAGCTTATCATTATCCTTATAGTATTCATATGACTTTTTTTCATAAAAATCAAATTTAGTATTATCTAATCTCAAAGAAAGCATTGCAAGCATATGATATATATCTGCTTTTTTCCACTCTTTATTAACAAACTCTATAAACTCCTCAAGCTTCATAGCAGTATTATATGCTTTTTTATGATTTTTAGTCATAACATATGATGCTGCTGAATTATACAATGCAACTATTAATATTTGATATTCTTTATCGCTCTTATTTGGTTTATCATACAACGATTTTTCAATATCTTTATAATAATTAATAGCTTGCTGATATTCATTATTTTCATAAAAATAAGCTGCCATATCAACATAAAAAATAAGTCTATTCTTTTCACTATATGCCTTTTGATATAAATCGTAATACTTAATACATAAACTCTGTATTTCCACTTTATCCTTATCCAAACAATATTCAAACAATATGTGCATAAATTCAATAGCTATATCAAAAAGTTTGTACTTTTCACAATAATCCAAATTCTTATTAATCTCTTCTTTGTATTCAGGAATATCTTTGTTATCCTTTAAATACTTAATATTATTATTTAACTGTTCTTCTATAGATTCATTTAAATAATCATAATCCAACTCCAATTTCTCACATACAAATCTTATAATCCAATCTTCAGGTTGAATTTTGTTGTTTTCTATACAACTCATTTTAGAAACTGATACCTTATTACCGCAAAGCTGTTTAAGCGTATATCCTTTAAACACCCTAGCTCTTTTAATTTTTTCTCCCGTTGACAATATCTCCATATTTCATCACCCATTCATAACTTTAACTATCTTTAATAATACCCTGCTTTTTAAACATTTCAACACCCTCATTCAAATATTTTGCTGCCTTTTTATTATCACCGTGATCAATATAATATTTTCCAAGTGCTATTGCAATCTCTGAAGCTTCTTCTAAGTATTCCATACTTTTCGCAAATTCAAGTGCCATAGCCAATGTATTCTCTGCTTCTAACTGTTTATTCTCCAGTAAATCAATCCTATACTTCAACAAATAATATCTAATAAGTACTTTGTTGTTCCCATTTTCTACTTGATTCATTATCTCTTTTAGAACTTTTTTGCTTTCTTCT
>Ga0114934_10001225_pt1 | contig 16590 bp, 20 predicted proteins | sample 4SBtaG_2_FD_99695 | JGI IMG/M metagenome (GOLD analysis project Ga0114934, IMG submission 99695) | Deep subsurface microbial communities from Kolumbo volcano to uncover new lineages of life (NeLLi) - 4SBTROV10_white metaG | ecosystem: Environmental > Aquatic > Marine > Volcanic ... | reverse complement strand
TTTTGCAATTTCAGAATCTGATATACTCATATCATTTGAAGGACTTGATAAGCTTACATTCTCTACACCTTCAACACTTAGAATAGTATTTATAATTTTATTCTTATATACATCATCTCCAATACCTAAAGAATTTATATAAGTGTTTACTTCGCTTTTTACATTATTAATTATAGAACTTGAACTGTAACCTGTAGATATTGTTATACTCGCTGTTACATCAATAGAAACAACAATTGGCTCTTGCCAAGACACTATATCTCCAGCACTTTTACTATTATTAATTGCATTATCTACATCTGAAGCTAATGAGCTACCCATAGGTATTTGGTCTCCTGCTACATATATTTGAATATGCCCTATCCATTTATGCTGATAACCTACATAATATGTTGATCCATCAGAAGGGCAAGTTGTTCCTGGATTTGAATCATCTAACCAAATAACTTCATTTGTGCTTGTATCTACAGCATAGTGAGTTCCATATATCCAATCAGGAGTAGAACTGTTAACTGTATTGGATATTATTATGTTTGTTGGATTTGTAATATCATCTAAATAAATCATTTCATAATCTAATTTATTCTTTAATGTAGATAAATCAAATATATGAGCTTCTTTTGTGTTTACTCCAACTCCTGTTCCATATTGGTTTGTTAAAGGAGTTCCTATTACATTTGCACTTGCTATTCCTGTTATATTCTCAATAGATGCTTTTATTGCTGTTTCTGTTCCTAATCCTAATCCTATTGCATTTGTTTTTATTCGTGTTCGCAACTCATCATCGGTTTCTAAATCAGAACCGCTCTTGAAACTATCATAATTATTTATATTTGTTATATTTGAGTTTGGAGTTATTAAGTAAGTTATCTTATTCGCAGACACATTATAATCCAAACCTACATCATCAGATGTGCAATTTACTTCTCTACTTAATGGCACATAATCCACATAAAAATTTGTGTTGTTATCAAAATATGTTGAACCTGTGAAATCAACTACATCTCCTCTATAATAATTTACATTTCCAAAAACAAACCAATCAAAGAAAATCTTTCCAGAAGCAATTGTGTCAGAATCATTATTTGTAACTATTTCTATCTCTTCATAAGTAACTGCTGAATTTGAAGGATTACCTGTTCTTGTTGAATTAACTAAGTATAACCTATTCCAACCAACTTTCAAGTCTGTTCTGTAGAATATATTATTGAATTTATTTGTTGAATTGTTTCCTTCTTTAATTGAAATATAATCTATTTTGTTTAAGGTTTCTTCATCTAATATATTACAATAAATAAATCCATCTAATCCATATACATTTGTTGAACTAATTGTCTTATAGAATTGAACACTTGCACTACTCGTTGAAGTTTTATATAATCCTATACAACCTGTTCCTCGCATATGATCTGTTATATTAAATAATGGCAAGGTATAATAATTCCAATAATCCATTCTTAATTTATTTGAACTTGTTGTGCTTGAACTTGCATAATTTACATTTATAGCTATATAATCAATAGCTGTTAGATTCGGACTTCCTGTTACACCTGTGTTGTTTGTTGAAGATATTTTTAATCCTTTCCAAGAATTGTTTGAAAAATCATTTGCATTATATTCTTTATAATAATAATTACTTGAATCACTACCTATTCGCACCTCAATAGCTGTTCCAGAAGAAGCTAATATTGTTTTATCTGTAACAATAAATTTTAACTGTATTTCTTTTCCTGTTAAGTCTATTGCAGAACCTAAGGTTTTTGAGTATAAAACATTATTAGTTGTTGTTCCTGTTTTGTCTAATTGTATTGCACCTGTTCCTTCATAATATTCTCCACTGGTATTGTTTAAATTAACTTCTCCATCTGAACTTGCACTCCAACCTGTTGTAGCATCACAATTATCTGCTATTGTTATTTGAGAGGTTTCCCAACCTTCATTTGTATCCATAACATCTAATAATTCTAAATCACTGTCACTACTTAATATATAATCATCATAGTTATTCATAATCTCATAATTGCTTGAATCTAATACTTGAGTAGACCCTGATATTGTGCCACTTATTTCTGATATTGAATCTATAAATCGCTCATTAAGAGGATAATAATAAATACCATTTGTGAACAATTGCTCTTCATTACTTATTGAACTATAAAAGGTTGTGTTTGAATCTACAGTATATACTTTTTGATTTTCATCTATCTGGGGAGTTGTTGCAACTTTATCTCCAGCAGAAATTACAAAATCAGAACTAGCAGGTTTTATCCTCTTGAAAGTTACAACGCCTTTTGCCTTTGTTCCTGTTTGCCTTGTTAAACCAAACTCACTGGCTATTTGCTCCAAGTCTGTTCCTGTGGCTGTGTTTATATGAGTTGATTTGTATACTTGGTCTAAATTATAATAAAGACTATCTTGATCACCACCAATTTGCTCAGACAACGCATTAACTAATACAAATAATGTGCTACCTATATTATAATCAGTAGCATTCTTGCTTAATTCTGTATTCTCTGCTAAATAAGATAATATTTGTGTTAGTATCTCTGATTTTGTTTTCCTTCTGAAAGTCATAATATCACCTATTAAAAATTAATAAAATAATCCCATACTAGATTCTGTGAATTGTTTGAATTAATTGCAATTACTTTTATATCAAACCTAAGAGTAGTATCATTTATTTTCTTTATATCTATACTTTCTACTTTTTCTATTCTTGGCTCTTGCATGCATATCTCATACAATTCTTGCTTTAATTTGTTTATCGTGAATATAGAATTTATATCACCTAAGAACTTTCCTAAATTTCCCCCATACTCAGGAAAGTCTGAAAATATACCTTTGCTGCTTGAAAACCTTGTCTTAATAGCTTGAGTTAAATTATCATATCCAGAAACAAACCTAAAATTATTGTTTGAAGTGAAATGAATATCACCTGTTCTTATATCTATATCTCTTCCTAAGTATTCCTCTATTTCAGTCATATTTCCACCTAACTCGTGCTAATATATAAACCATTTTCAAAATGCAAGGTTTTTGTGCTACCGCCATCTTCCACTATTACTACATCTTCGGTTTTTCCTTTTGTGTCTGTTGAACTATAATAATCTTTTGAATGTATTTCATTCGCTTGTAATTCCTTATTTATGGTTAACCTATTCTCAGATAATGTTAACTTAATACCATCTGCTATTTCAAAAACTATACTTCCATCTTTTATTTTATAATATATTTTTTCTTTGTCTAAAACTAAATATTTTGTATCTATTCTCGCTAGATTGAATTCCTCTGACAAAGAACCTAAAGAAACCCATGTTCCATCTAAGTTAACTACTAATATTGTATCTCCTATTTCAGGAACAAAAAATGTTCCTGTTTCATAATTTGCTTTTGGATATAAAGTCATTACCTTTTCTATTATTGTGTTAGAATTGTGTAATTGTATTCTCATTCTTTTTGTTTTTGGATTAAAATATTTAACAGTGGCTAATCTTAATGGATAATTGGTTTGCTTGAACTTATTATCTATATATTTTTTTATCTCTTTTAAATCTTCCAATTCTAACATTATGCACCACCCGTGCTTTCTATATTTCCTAAGTAATTAAATATATAATCTTTACTTAATAATCCTAAACTTTTTGCATCTTCGCCTGTTAGTAATCCTTGAGGTATTGCCTCTAATTGATTTGCTCTTAATGTTACTGAAGTGCTTGTGTTTGAACTGTTTACCACATGCTTTAAGTTCTCAACAATAAATACAACTCCTTTGTATATCTTATTATTTGAACTACCTGGTATACTTGGCACATTATTTATTACTACATAATCGCCTACATTCATTAATGGATATACATCTGGCAACTCACAATTAACAACATAGTTATTCTTGTTTTCTAATAATTGTTTTGCAGCTTCTTGATTTAAGGTTACATTATCTGCTATATCATATCTCCTTATTATTAAGGGCACTATTTTTTTGTTATTAACTAATACCTCATATATATCTATCGCAACTCCAAAAGGATAACCTACTTTACCTTCGTCTTCCTCTGTTAGATTATCTTCATTAATTGAATTCATTCCTAAGACAAATACACAATTTATATTGCCCATCATACCACTTATATGAACTTCTGGCAAGTTTGTTTTATAATCTAAGTTCCAAACTTTTAACGATGTTGTTTTTGAAAAATCATTTATGTCTCTTTTTAAGTTCGCTTGGCTTACCCCTAACTCATTTGGCTTTGAATTATAATGGCTTATATAATCTATATAGTGTAACATCTTATCTTTGGTTACTAACATTCTATTATATATTCCTTCGTCTGCTCGCTTTATTGAATTCGCATAAGCTGTCTGAGGAGAATAAATAGGCTCGTTAGGATTTGCTGGCTTTACTCGGGTATCAACATAAGAACTAAATATTTTCTCATATTTCTTTAATTGAGAAACTACATCTGACCTATTATCTTTTGCAATATCATAAAATGAATTTAATATACCTATTAATTTATTTCTTAATTTGGGGTGAATCCTATCCAAAACATAATAACTAACATAATTGTTATTTTTATCTAATTTTGAAGGGTCTATCTTTTTCTTATTTATCTCTCTAATTGTATAATTTATTTCATTATTTAAACTTGCTAATGCAGAATTAAATGTTGAGGTTTCAAAATCTGTTTTTACATTACTTGTTTGATCATATAAATAATATGGAGAAAATAATCTCATAGCTCCAGTATTTGTTTCTGTTATATACACTGGATAATTATCTCTTATATAATCAATTTTCTCTTTTATGTTTCCTGCTTTATTTACATCTGAAATATTTTTTATATTGAAATTATTTAATCCATAAGTTTCTATTTTTATATCCTCGCCTGAAATTTCTAAAGCTTTTTTTATCCAAGACAAAAAATCCTTATTTTGTATACTGTAAGGAAGAGGAGTTCTATTTAAAACACTTAAATTTCCTGAAGCTCTTATTGTTAAGTATTCTCCATTCTTACCTAATGATATTGCTGAATCATCTATAAAACCTTTGAACATTATTTGAGAAGGCAACCCATCATCTTGGTATAATACCTCTACACAGTCATACCTACCTATACCTAATACATTATCAGTTATTAATATATCATTAATTTGTATCGTGTGCATAATAGAATGAAGATCACGATTTATTTCAAAATTAACAATAGGCAATTCTATATAATTTGCACTATCTTTTGGTTTGTTATATGTTATAGCATTATCTATAATTAATCTTAATTCTTTTATTGTTGATTTTATATTTCCTAATATATAGTCTGCGAAAGATATTGGTTCTGTTGTTGCACTTAATTTTGAATTTTCTACAATATTGGATAAACTTGGATAATCTTTTTTTGTATATACATATGTTCCAGACAACCCTGTTTTTGTTATATATATTTTTTCTTTAATACCATTTCGCAATTTCACAAACCTACCTTCTCTATTCATATAATCTTTGAATATCTCTAAATAACCTATTAACCCATTTATCTTTTCTATGAATGAAGATGACGAACTTGGGGCATAAGACATAGGAACAGATAAATCATCTAATATTTTGTATATTGTATTATAATATCCTTTTACAGTTCTGAATATTTCTAATAAATTTAAATTTGAATTCATTTTGCTTTTCTCTTGGTTGTATATCATATCTACTGCTGATTTGTATATAGATATATTATCAAGAGTTCCTCTTAGATTTGTTATTGTTGCAAAACTATCTATACTCTTAATTCCTCTTAACACACTTAATTTATCATTATAGCTAGAAGCATGAAACATATTTACTAACGCATTTCGTGTATCTTTTGTGTTCTTATATATTCTTACACTATAACTTCTCATATGCTTTCACTACTTATATACCCCATAGAATGACCTTAATAATCTTTTCAAGTCGCTTGCAAAACCACCTTGAACTAAGTTTACACTTGTTCGCTTTACATTTGTTTGTAGATATTCTATCAAAGAAACTTTAACAACCAAATATGTTGGATTATCAACAACAACATCTATATTACTTATATAAAATTTTCCAGATAAAAAAATCAAATCTGTATTTCCAATTAAGTCATGTAAAGGAGTTATCTTTAATATATAACTTGCTCGCTTGTAAGAGAATAATCTGGATAAATCATTACTATCTTTTGACAAATAAATATTTAAATTAAAATTAATTGGCTTACGCCCTAAATTCTGAGAATTACCTATTGTAGTATGTGGAGAATATTTTAAGTTTATATTTTGACCTTCGTTGAAACCATAATCTATAATATACATTAATCGCATAGAACCTATATAATTATTATTTGTATTATATACCTCTACACTCATAGGTCTTGTCTTATAATATCCGAAATCACTCATTTATTCTCACCCATTGAAATATGTTCTCGCTCTTACCATATCAGAAGTTTTTATCTTAGAATACAAAGGCTCAAGATTTGTATTGCTAGTGTTGAAAGTATATGTTGGATTATAATTTATATTGTTTGTATTCGCTGTTGTAACATTATTTGTCGCAGAATTTACCTGTCCAAATAAAGCAGATAATAAATCTACTAACCATTTCAACGGCTTAATAATAACATTTATTGCAAAACCTAATAAACTACCCATTACTTTTGCTAAGAATGATATTGCTGGGGTTAAACCTTTTATTAATTCTCCTATACTTGAGAATAAACTTTTGAAACTTTTACCCGCATCATTTACATTTCCAAATCCTGCTACTAATCCATCTATAACAGAATTGAACACACTACCTATTAAGTTGAATATAGGAACTATAATTTTTTCTATACCTTTAAATATTCCTTTCAATATTGGAGCTAATTTTTGAGACATCTTTGCAAGAGTTAAATCTAACTTTGCCACTAATACACTTACCATAGAAGTTATCTTGCCTATCTCTGTTCCTATTCCACCTATATTGAATTTCTTCATAACATCAAATATCTTGACAATAGAACCTATTGCTACTATCAACGCACCTATTCCTGTTGTTACAAGAGCTTTACCTAAAACAGATGCAACAACTTTTATACTTGCACCTAAGGATTTGAAAGCACCTTTTAAACCTGCTAAAAATCCAGAAAAATTAGAAAAACCTGCTTGTAATGATTTAAGCTTTTTTCCAGATTGTCCTAAACTATTATTAAATTCCACAATACCCTTTCTAGGTATAGTAACATTACTCATAGATTTATTGAATTTTTTTACAAAATTATTTGCACTATTATTTAAATATTTAAAATTATCTTTTGATTTGTTTAAACTATCCCCAAAATCTATAATTCCTTTTCTAGGTATAGTAATATTATTCTTTGATTTGTTAAATTCTTTTACAAAATTAGTTGCTACATCTTTCAAAGACTTAAAAATATCTACTGATTTCCCAAGACCTTTAGAAAAACCTACTACTCCTTTCTCTACTACGTTTGCACCAAAACTTAAAAAAGGAATATTCTTAATAGTAGAAAATAACTTAAAATGATCTAAAGCAGATTTAACTCCATTTGAAAATTTGGTTTCATATATTGAACTTAATTTTATATTATTATTTAAATATTTTGTCTTGAATATTTGTTTGTCTAAACTTTTGTTTATTTCATTTACTCGCTTTGTTATCTCTTTGCCTAACTTGTTACGATTACCATATTGTAGATTTATAACACTTAATAATTTTGATTCTTGAGAAGTAATATTAAGCTTTGCAATATCCTCTAACTTACCTTCTTTTTTTAACTTGGTTATTTGATTATATAATTGAACTATTCGCTCATTAATAGAACCTATTTGCCTTAATTCATCAATTGATAATGGAGCTTCATAAGATATAGTTGGCTTTGAATTGAAATTTGTTGTTGATTTAACAGGTTTATAATTATCTTTAATCGCCATAATATCACTTTAAGTTATTTTCTCTCTCTTTTGCATCTTCAACCAAAACATTAAGATGCCATAAACAATAATCTATATTTTTCTTTTCCCAATATTCTCTGGTTGTTCCTCTATAACCTAATACGAGTTTTTTATATAGATTATCCAATCCCGTGAACTCGTAACGGGCTATCATAAATCTAAATTACCCATCTGGTTGAATAAGGCAATAGTTCCTACAATAACCATTTGCTTGGTCAGAGGATCTGCTTGGTTGGTTTGTATCTTCTCTGATAATTCTTTATCCTCTATCAAATAACCTATATTTGAATTTATTACATCTATCATCTTTGTTTTGTCTTCGCTTACCGACGCTTTCAATAATTTATCTGTGAACTCAGAAGGTGCTTTAAGTCTATTTAATGCTACCCAACCATCTGGAGTTGTAATCTCTATTTTGTTTACAAAACCATTTTCTTTTTCTATTATTTTTACTTGACCCATTCTATATAGGGTCTCTACATCAAATCCGTCCATTTGAATCACTCCTTTAATGCTTTTGGATTTATATTTTTCTTATTGAATAAAACTATATTCAATATATTATTTGTGTATTTTACCTCTAATCTGGTATAATCTTTGGATATATTTTTTATCTCGGTTAACCACTCGCCTTTCAAAAACTCTTCTTTTGATATCTCATATATTCGTTTCTCTCTTGTGGATATTTTCTCCATTTAACCACCTTAATATTCTACTACTCTGGTTATAGCTATACTTACATCATGTTTCGCATAATCATCTAATGACCAACCAGTAGTATCATCAGTTACATAACATTTTACTAATTTTACCACTTGATCATTTGTGCCTTTTAATGTCCCTATTATATTGAAAGGTTCTGGCTTTGAACCATCTTGAGGAAATACTCGCTTTGCCCATTCTCCATTTAATCTTGGCAATGTAATTGAACCTGTCGCTGTTCGCTTAAGAGGAAGTATCTCAGCAGTTTCATAATCGCTTGGTTCGTGAACTACAATTGTATCCATCTTTCTACTATATTCTACTTTTATCGCTGTGCCTATCTTGATTATACTTTCATCTTTATCTATAACCATAGAAACATCAAATAATGTTTTCCTGCCTTCTGCCATATCATATCACCTTTTATATACTCAAACTTAATGTTACTGTTCCTTCTATTGTGTTAATAGGAAATACAGGAACAATATTTAGATTTACATTTACTTTTGTAGCACTTGTATCTACTACTTCACTTGCATAAGAATTTATATATTGATTTGAAACACCAGAATCTAAAAAATTATCTACCATACTCTTAATTTGTGAACGCTTCTGGTCTGTATTCCTTTTTCCAACAAATGGATTCAAAATATATAGTAAATTGTTCTTTATGTAGTCAGTTGCTAATCTTATACTCAATTCTGAAAAAGAACTTGTTGGATTTGAAATCTTTGTTATACCGTGTATTATACCATTATAATTACCTATTCTGTTAACTACAAAAAAACCATTGCTTTCTAAATTCTCTACTTGAGATGTGCTGTAATACTTTATTCCACTGCTGTAATTGTAGTAAGTATCCAAACCAAAACTATCTCTTGTTAAACTATCTCCTAAATTCTTGGTAGCTGCTAATCCTGCTGCAAATGGAGCTGATGCTACATTTGAACTATATGTTTTTCCAGAATAAACAACAGTTCCAGGAGTTACTATAACTAATCTACCTCTATTTGTAGTTGAAGTTCTGTTTAATGTTGTTGTTACATCTTCGTCTTTTTCTATACCTGCAAAATATATACTCTGTAAGTCATAATTTGTTTCTCTACTCTCCATAATAGTTGCAATAGTTTGCTGTGTGCCATCTGTTGTAAAATCAGGAGTTAGTAAGAAATCATAAGGCTCTTCTATGTTACTATTTATTACATTTAGATAATCATTTGCATCTAAGGTTGTTCCATTGTTTCCACCTGTTAGTGAAGTTGCTGTTATTACATTAACTATATTATCATTGCTTATTAGAGATGCATCTACTAATGTTGAACCTTTCTTTGAATCATTTATAGCATCTACAATATCTTGATTTGTCGCATATCCTATTCCTGCATTATCAAATACTTCGCTTATTAATCCATCACTTATTATAACTTTTACATGACCAGTAGTTACCTCTTCAACCTTTACTTGAATGTTGTTGCCATAAGTTCCATAATATTTACCATCTAATTTTATACTGTCTACTGAACTTCCACCTTGTAAGGTTATTGTTGATTTCGCTTTGTCAGTTCCTGCAATTCTATATACTTTTATAGTTTTTAATCCACCTATAACTCCAAAGTTTACTGCATCTACTAAGTTTCCTGATTTATATAACGCATTTATCTCTGAAGCTCCAGTATATGTTTCTAATGTGTTTACATTACCCCAGTCAGCCATTCCTATGAATAAGGCTGTGCCTGTTGCTTGCTCTTGCAATATATTTGCATTATTTATAACATTTATCTTTACACTTGGTATTGCCATAATATCACCTACATATTTTAACTTATATTTATATCTATTTCTTTTATATATCCATTTGGATTTAACGCTTTGTCATATCTCACTTTGCCAAAAACTCTTAATCCAATTCCAACATTCAGAAGCCAACCTGCTTCAGTATACTCCTCACGAGTAGGGTCTTCTATATAATAACTTTCAATATAATCTGATTTGTAAACTTCGTCTTGATAAAAAGTAAGTATTCTCCATAAGTGGTTCATTTTAATATATTCTAAAAAAGCTTCATTCTTACGCTTAATATTATCATCACAAATATATTCCTCACCTTTCTTACACCATATATGTATATTTAATTTTCCTTCGTAAGAAATAGTTTTGTTTTCATCAATATCATAAATATAATTTGGTTTCAATTCTGCAAAATCTAAACTAATAATTGGATATACTAATTTATAATTTTCTGGCTTGCTAGGATATATAAATTGCCTTTTCTTTGGATTCTTATCCGTTGCTCGCTTGGTATTGAAATCAGGAAAGTATTTATTCAATATATTATAAAAAGGATTAAGTAAAGGATTAATCATATTATCACCAGTCATTTGGCTATTTTTATAGTTTATCTGTAAACTATGATAATAAGACAAACTCTCTATATATAATACTTTTCTTATTTTGTTTATAAAAATTATATATTTTAAAAAAAATATAATTAATAATAATTGATATATTATATATATATATATATATTATATATATTAATTAATTAATTAATTAATTAATTAATTAATTAATTAATTATTATTTATTATAATTAATTTTTTAATTAATTATATCTTTTAATTAATTATTATATTTGAAAATTAGTTATTTTGGTCTTGAAAAACATAAGTTATATCAAACTCTTTGAATATGACTTCTGTTCCTAAAACAAAGCCTTTGTTTAAGCTTGACTGGTCTACCCTATATACTAAATCCTTGACTATAACAAAATCCCCTACATCTAAATCTACATCATTCATTGCATATACATGATATTTTGAAGCTCTTACACTACCCCATGTTTTATCCTCATAAGCATCTGTCAGGTTACCATGAATGTTGAAATATAAGTCTGTTTCTATTAATTCTTTGGATTCTCCTAAATTGAAATAATCAGTAGCATCTTTATTTTTTATTATACGAACAGTAAGCTTGACAGAATTCTGCATAATGATATATTCAAACTGCTTACGCATAACATTTATATCAAACATTCTCAAAACCTTCTGTATAAATAAGGATTATCCAAATGACTAATATCTCTTGAACTAATTATTAATGGTTGTAATTGTTTTATTAATCTATTTATATTTGTATTTAAGTTTGTAAGTAAAGCATCTAAACCTGTGGTAGAATCTTGACTTTGACCATTTAAACTCCAAGACGAAGCCATTACTACACCTGCCCCTATTGCCTTGTTATTAAGTATATCTCTAATTGTGCACATATATTGTAGATTTTTTATTTGAGGATATATCTTATCCCATTCCTCTATACCTAACCAATAATCTACATATAATTTTCTTGAATTTGAGGTAGGAACATCAATATCAAAATTAACCCTGCCAAACTTAGTTACTATACTTGTTATGTGGTTATTTAACTCATATATTTCATCTGTGTCTTTATCTCGCTCGTAAGCATGAACTTCCCAATTGTTAGATTTATTTATTTCACCATCGTAACTATAATAATCAGATAAATGTAATTCATGTAAATCTAATATAACTTTGTTATCATGATTTAAAGCTTTTCGGGTTTGCATTGGTAGAACATATTGTTGAACTATCTCTTTTCCTAACCTAAGATATTCCTCTATCTCTGGATTTGTGAAAATACTTATATTACTTCTTTTCTTAAATTCATCTACAGTTAACCACATATTAATCACAATTGCTTATTTATTATTAATCTACCTGCTGGTATATTATAATTACGAAGGTCTGTTTCATTATCTAAATACCAATATACAAAATATGCTTTACCACCTTTATTTGTAAAAGCATCTTTCAAATCTACAGAAAATATACCATTTTCTAAATCAGTTGCTGTTCCATTTATATCAAAAGCATCGGTAGTATCTACTGTATTTACTAATCTTATTTTTGAAGTTATTGTCTTTCCTGTATAGTCTATTGAATTACCTGCATTATCATATACATCTATCTCAAGAATATAATCATCGGCTTCATTTAATCGCATTATCTCTGTGAAATTATTATAATATTTACCATCTAAATTTATCTTGATATACATTATTCCACCTATTTCTTTTTTTTCTTTTTTTTCTTATTATCTTTTCTAAACAATTCTTTGAAACCTAAATCAACACCTATATTTATTCCAAAAATATTTATATAGAAATTGTATTCTAAATCGTTGAAATTAAAAGGTGCTAACTCCATATGAAAGTATTTTGTATCTATGATCAAACCTTTTTCTATAACATACCATATTTTTTTAATTGTTTTTACAAAACTCATTCTTTCACCTCTTTAAGATATGTTTTATCTATATATATAAATCCTATATTTTTTATGAATACTGTGCTCCAGTTTCCAAAATCTTTTTCTCTGATCAATTCTCCTTCCTTATCTGCATGTTCGCCAGTAAGGATTATTACTCGTTTCATAATGAACCAATAATCACATTTGCTATGTTAGGAAGGATGCCTAACAGACTCAACACCCATAAAATTATAACAAGTAACAATACAACAATTATACTTGCTATGATTAATAGTGTGAAGTTTAAGATTACTTTCTTTTTTGGTCTTGAAAAAAACCATTTGATTATATTTATTCCACTTTGGTTATTTTCTATATTGTTTTTTATTTTGGATAATTGCTCAGCATGTGAATTTATCTGCTTATCATGTTCGTTTATTTTATCAGTGTTTTTCTGCATTCCCACTTTTATATCAGTTATATCGTCTTGAACCTTGTCTATCTTATTACCTATTTTGTTTTGTGTGGTTATAAGGTTGTCTATCTTCACACTAAGCACGTCCTTGTTCATTTAATCATCTCGTTTACTCTAAAGTAGTTGTTCTTACAATTGATTTTATTTCCTCTACTTTTTGTCTTTGTTCTGTTATTTTTTGCTCTGCCTCAGTAGTTTCATTATCTAACTTATTCAGATATTCATCTGTAATCTCAATCTTTTCCTTATATGTTTTTACTTGATATACCTTACCATCTTCTTTTACAATTTCTTCATTTACTAATTCTAACATTTACTCACCCCAGGATAAATCCATATTCTTCATCTAATAAAATCCCGAACAATCTTACCTTTATTGTTCCTGCATTTCCAGAATCAACACTATTTACATTCACATATACATCTGAATTACTTTCGCCTTTTCCATATCCATTAGATAAGTCTACACTTTTTAATTGATTCGCACTTGCAGAATAACTGAAATTTAAAGGTAGTATATTATCGTAATCTGTAGGATTGTTACCTATTGTTATGATCGCATCGCCAACCAGATTATCAGAACTAATAGTTTCTACAATTATATTTGTTATATAATAATATTTGTCAATAGCATCTAATATCTTGGTTGCTCCAATTGTTTTTAAGTCTATTGTTGCAGAACCTAAATACTTTATTCCAGTCGTTTGTGTCAGAGGAACAATATTATCGCTTACTTCTGATGACCAACCAGTTATTGTGTCTAATGTTAACCAATTCTTTGGATTTCCTCCTATTGTTCTAAACACCAAAACAGAATCTTCATCATCAACATAATTTGCACTGTCTGAATTGTTAATAAAACTCCACAATATTTTTGGCTCTGAACTTACTTCTTGTTTGATACTCGCATCATCAACATATGCTGTAACATCTGTACCATTTACAAATATATGAGGAGTAATAGTACCATTTGCAGGAGCAGGTATTGAATTAGGATCATTGAAAACCTCCCAATCATTACCTAAAGTAGCAGATATAAAATAATTAGGACCTAAATTTTCAGGACCTGTAAAATCTTCCCATTGATTATCTACAAAATTATATACCTTTGTAGGAGATAAATCTATATTATCATCTAAGAAAAACATACTTATTTCTCCAGAACCTTTTGCATATACACTTACACTATATTTGCTACCTTCTGTTAATCCAGTTATAGTTTGTGATATATATTTACCATAACCATTAGAATCGTTTACAAACTTTACAGAATAAGAACCAGTTCTTACCTCTGTACTCTCTTGAGATAATGAACCACCAACACTACCACCTGCATTACCAATTGTCCAATTTGTTAATGTTGAACTATCAGACCAATCCTCAAAACCAGGGTCTATAAATAATTCTGAACCTAATGAACTTGGTTTCTTAGTATTACCATTATATATATTATATGCCATTATATCACCTCTATATTATAAACCAATTATTTCCATCACTATAAATTGTAGCACTACCATAATCAATATTTATTACTAATGTTGCTGAACCATCTATTATCTCACTACCTTCTGTATTAACAATTATGTTGTTTGTATTTGCATTACCACTTGCATCTTTTATTACTATTGTTCGCCCCTCAACTACTTGAGCACTTGGCAAGGTTATGCTTGTTGCACCTGTGCTTGTGTAAGTTACATTAATTATATCATCACTACTTGATAAACTGTAAGTTGCTGAATTAACTGTTGTTACATTTCGCCATCTACCTCCATTTGTAGACAATCCACCGTCTTTATCAAAATAGGCTTTTTCTACATCTGAATTTAAAATACTTACTAATTTCGCACCATCACTTGTTAATGTATAATATGCTTTTAATTTTATACCTATTGCATCAGAACTATCACTATCTGTTCCTTGTATTAACATAGGGTTTGGATTACTTCCCCATCCTGATATTTTTGCACCAGAGGAATATATTGAATCTCCTGTAATTGACCCATAAGTAGTTATTTTACCATCTTTATCAATACTTACTTTTTCAACACCTGCGTTTCTCACACTCAATAACTTTGAACCTGAAGCCGTAAGATTATAATAACTATCTAATATTACACCTGTTGCTGACGACCCATTTGGTTGCATACCTCTTATTATTGCTGGATTATTAGAACCTGCTATGAACAATCCACTATAAGAATAATAATTAGAAGCATATAGATTTCTGTTTGTTGTATTGCCTATCTCTGTAACTTTTTGCAAGTTTGGTATTTTTTTTAATCGCCCGTTATTTAATTCCATCTATATCACCTCACTTAGAAAACAATCTATAAGCACTGTCTATACCACTGTGAGTTATTCTTATACTGTTTATATCTAATCCTGTTAAGTCTAACGTCTCGCCATTTTTCATTGTGAATTGTGTTCCAAATGTAGAACCATCTTCGCTTAATTCTATTAATATATCTCCTGATCCATCACAAACTAAATAACCTGTTTGGGCATTCCTTCCAAGGTTTGAATTAATATCAATAGTTACAGGACTATCACCAGCAACAAAGGATTTATCCTCTACTGTATAATATCCTGGTCCATAACTTTCTCCAGCTATATGAGTATATTGATAACCATTTGCATCTACCAGTGCATCTTTTGGATTTGTACCGTCTGTAAAGGCTGCAACATCTACACCTGATATATTTATAATTGCTTTAGTATCTATTTGCTGCATGAAATAAGTATAATTAATACTACAAGAGGTATCAGATGTTTTCTTTTTATAATACACACACCCAGTATAATAATCTATTGCATATTCTCCATTATTTAATCTTGCATACAAACTTGAAACTAACTCATTATCATCATACCTTACTTGAGTATCTAAAGCTGCACTTGTTATTGTTATTGAACTACTCTTATCAGTTGGAGTATTAAAATATCCTACCATCGCTTTATTTGAATCTGCAACAGCACCTCGCTTGGACAAATAAAACATGCCTATTGTTCCTGCTGAACCACTTTCTAAGGTTTTTACCTCATTAGTAACATCTACAGGAACATATGAAAAAAAAGGATTTTTGTTTAATTGAATTGTTTTACCTAAAGACTCATTAGAATCAGGCTTACTATAACTTAAACCAGTTCTGGATTCATAACTTCTCGGAACTTTAACCA
>Ga0114934_10001224_pt1 | contig 16600 bp, 14 predicted proteins | sample 4SBtaG_2_FD_99695 | JGI IMG/M metagenome (GOLD analysis project Ga0114934, IMG submission 99695) | Deep subsurface microbial communities from Kolumbo volcano to uncover new lineages of life (NeLLi) - 4SBTROV10_white metaG | ecosystem: Environmental > Aquatic > Marine > Volcanic ... | reverse complement strand
AGGGGTAAGAGGTAAGGGGAAGTAACCGGACCTAAAGCCCCTCAAGAGTATATTATGGTGTTTAAATATCGATATATACAAAAGGGCCTGCTAAAATGTCTGAGCCGGGCACCCGTTTTCTATAAATATACAGTTTTTGTGTAGGACTTAAAAAACATTATCGGCTTTGCCAGTAGAGTTTTTCAACAATCTGTAAAGCTTTTATTTCGATACTGCTATTATAAACTGGACTTTTCTTGATGAAAGTTTATTAGAATCAAGAGGTTTTATATCTGATGGTTGAATATACAGTATTCTATTAGAATCTGGCTCACCATTATCCATAAGTATTTTATCAGCATTACCATTAACTGTAAGCTGATCTCCAGCAGGGTTCAAGGTCATGAGAAAACCAATGAATCCTGTTCCAAGCTCCTTATCGAATTCTTCTGAATTCAATTGATAATATGCTCCTACAAGATGATTAGTAACAAGCCTTGAACGCTTGAAATCGTACTGTATAGGCGATCCTACTCTTTTCAGATATGAAACTACCTGAGTAGCAAGTGTATTATCCATCCTGCTAACCTTAATGAAAACCTCTTCACCCGTTTTTAGAGCTTTCCATGGTGATTCATATATACTATTATTAGATGGAGCTATACATGAATCATAACTACTTGCAAAGTCTGATTCGCTTGTTATCTTTCTAATGATTTTTGTTTTTCTATTAAAATTTAATGTTATATTTCCAAGTGCATAATCAGATATCATTATACCACTTTTTCTTATTGCAAGAACCCTTCCTGAATAATCATAAGGTATTGCAAAGACCTCTATATATGAAGCTTCTCTTAATTTGACAAGTTCATTGTTTACATTTCTGACTTTTATATACTCCTCATTATTGATTGAATATTTTGTTTTGGAAGTCAAAATATTCAATTTCACTTTATATAGACTATGATCACCAAGTTTTTTAAGATTTGATGCAAGAAGTTTAATATTGTCATCTCCCTTGAATTCTACCCATTTTCCACGATAATTAAGCCAGACAGGTATTTTTTTAGGGATATAAATATTCTCTATATCATCTAATAACTCAGTTTTAAATATATTCTTCCCTTGTTTCTTTGCCACTCTTGCTTTTGATTTAAATGATATTATTCTTCTATCCGTATCAATACTCATCAATTCAGAATCAACTTTAGAATAATCTGCTGCAAGCCTTTCAGTTATATTTTCAGCCATATTACCTACTAATGTATCATATGGTATATCTTCAGAATATACATCCCATTTCACAAATAGATTAGATAATATAGCCATAGCAAGCTCTTTAGTAATAGGTCTTTTGGCATTAAACTCATATTTTTCCGTCTTTGGATTCAAAAAAACCATCCTATACGGTATTCCCATATAAGAACCTGGTGCTGTTATGCTATTACTATCATCATATCTTTTTGGAAGAAGATTGTATTCCTGTGCTGTTCTTATCCATCCTGGAAATTCATCAGGCCTAACAGATACATCTTTAAATTCTGTAAGATGCTTATTTAATTCAAATGCTTTTTTTGCAATACCCTCTATTTGACAGTTCTTTTCTGAAGTCTTTTCAAGAAGAATTATCACAGCCTTGAGAAATTCTCCTCTGGAAACAAGTTTATCAGGAGCATATAAACCTTTATAAGGAGGCATTATATTCCTTTTTATTGCTCGTTCTACATAACCAAATACTGGGCTTGATTTATAGTCTGAGAAATTAAGGGGTTTTTGTTCTTGAAAATAATATACAGCATTATATTCTTCTGTATAGGCAGTCTTTGTTTTAAAATCATTAGGGAGTAGTCTGCATATCAAAACTGCCAACTCTCCTCTACTCAAAAATGATTTAGGATTAAATTTAGTCTGAGGGACAACATACGGAGAAGCGTTTTTAGCAAGCATCCTCTGAATATGACGAATAGCCCATGAATCTTCCAGATCTCCTGCTCTCCCTTCCCCTGCAAAAATATTTATACTAAACACTAATATGATAAATATCATAATAATATTTTTCATTCTAATTCCCTCCCTCAGGAAATATGATATAATCCATAGTCTGCTCATCCTTTTTAATATTAATTTTACCTTGATAACTTTTAAAGCCTTCCTTAATAATACTTATAGAATAATTTACAGGAAGATTATGTTCTATTAAAATAGTATATTTTCCATCTTCATCTGTTACAGTATTTTGTTTTCCTATCTTAACAAGAGCCCCAAAAACTGGTAATCCATTTTCCTTATTAATAACTTGTCCTGATATCTTGACTTTTGATTTAAAGGATATCATTTTTTCTCTTGTATTTTTTTTCAGGAAATAAGGATTATCATCAATTTGCTTTTCCTTTTCATCCTTTGAAGACCAATAATCTTCAAAAGTATTTTCATCCTTTATATTTTCTCTTGCTTTATCAATAAGCTTTTCCTTTTCCTTTTTTTCATCATCAATATTAATGATTATACGATCCCATTTATGTATTAATCTAATATTCTTTTCGAATATTTTTTTACCAAATCGATATAAATCAATTTTGTGATCTCCACATTTTAAAACATCATATTTAAAAAATCCCCATTTATCAGTTTTATTAACTAATTCACCGTCAATAACAACTTTTATCCCTGTAATCCCTTTTTCTGAATTATCTTTTACTTGTCCAAATAATTCAGTAAAATTCATTGCCCATGTATTTGGAATAGCTATAATCAATAAGAAAATCAGGCAAAAAATGGTTCTACACATTCTACAAGTTTTAGGACTCCTCTTTTTACAAACTTAACTACAATTATATTAATTCCTTCTTCAGACTTAAATTTTTCTATAACATTACCTTCATCATCAAATATTTTATGATATATACTTTCACCTATTTTATATTCATTTGTCATATTATATTCTCTACAACTTACTTTTTTCTGTATATTTTTTTCAATTTTATTTTTTCTTCCATTTCTCTTAAGTCCAAGTCTGTTTAATTTTCTTCGTATAGCAATCTCACTAACTTTAAAATGTGCAGCAAGCTCTTTATCTCGCTTTTTCATGAAGTTTTTTCTAAGATATTCTTCTTCCTCGAATGTCCATTTTTTTTGATTTTGCCTAATTAATCCCATTCTTGAGAGTTTTCTCTGAATTGCTATTGTCGAAACATCAAATAAAGAAGCAAGCTCTTTATTCGATAATTTTTTAAATTTTTCTTTAAGAATCTTTTCATCTTCTTTTGTCCATCTTTTAGTAGACATTACTTCTCCTTATTTGTTGATTTATCAGCAAAACCAATGAGAGCTATAAGTGCATTTCTGCATATATCTTCATCCTCGTCTTTTAGATGTTCTAGAAGATAGAGTATAAAATCTTCTATTCCAAGTTCGCCAAATGCATATATTGCAGAAGCATTCATCCACTTATCATTGTTTTCGATCATAGTTGAAAAAGCTTGTTTTACTTTATCTCTAAGATTTTCATTATTCCAAAGCACCATTGCTGCATTTGCACGGACTCTATTATCAGGGTCTTTAAGAAATGGTATAAGTATTTGGCTTATTTCCTCAGTAAGTCTATTTTTCCCAATAGCTTCGATTACATTCGCCCTTATCCTTCTTTCTTCTGATTTAAGAAAAGGTTTAAGAATATTAAGTTTATTTTCAAATTCATATTTCCCTAAAAGAGAAATAAGACTTGCTATGATTTGTACATCTTTTTCATTTTCAAGCCATCGAATAATATAATCTACAATTTTTTTATTATCATAGCTTTTTAATAAATCAATAAATTCCAGTTTTGTTTTAATACTTTTTTCAATAATAACTTTGTAGAAATCCGATGATATTTCTTCATCCTCCATTAGTTCAGAAAATTCGTCAAGCATGAATAAATCATCATCAAGTTTTTTAAAGAATAATTCAATTTCTTTTTTCACTTAATTTGCTCCTATCAAATATACATCAGGTTCAAATTCTCCTTCTACTTTTCCAATTCTTCCAGAGAGATTGAACTTTAATACAAAATTTTTACTTGATCCATTTGAGATTGAAAATGGAGAAAACTGATTTCCAGCTTCAAGAAGAATGGTCTTTGAATAATTACTATCATGCCAATTTACAGTTGTTCCGCTGGAAGTTTTATAACTTACACAAACCTCTTCTACTTTTATCTTTACATATTTATAATCCGTTGCACCGACATCTGCAAGCCAGCTTATATCTTCAGCTCTTTTAATAGAATTAGTAGCTGTAATGGCTTTTTCAGGTGCATAATTTATCATATTACAGACCTGATTATTTGCCCCATTATCTACAAGAAGAACTGCACCATCTTCTCTATATCTAGCTTGAAATACAGGGTATTCCTTTCCTCCTGATGTTACAAAGACAATGTTTGAAATTATTATTGCACAACCTTGCAATTCCCCATCAGCTATAGGATCTGAAATAAGTGTTGTGGGACTAACTCTTTCCGATGCACCATATCCAATAGGGGATTTAGTTACGACCTCCATTTTGAGATTAACTTCCCCTTCTATATCCGGTGTATTTATATTTGCATTAGAATCACTACATCCAAGAAAAATAGAAAAAACCGTTAAAAAACTTAATATCAGTAAAATTGAGAGTCCGTAATACCTCATCTGACACCCCTTAAAGTTATTTTTCTGAAATGATATCGGTATATAAGATAAATACTTTAGGTAAAAAGGTAAAAAAGGATATAAAAATCGCTATTATTAAAGCTTTAAATATGATATCATTTTGTTATACAGAGTGTTGAGAAACTTCTAAAATAAGTTCGAAGCAAAATTACAATGGATAAGGGGTAAGAAATTATAGATTTTAAATTTTGGATTTTGAATCTAAAATTATATATAATTCTGCGAGTACTTTTGAGATTATTTTGGCTCTGCCGTCGAGCGAGTCGAGATAAACATACCTTAATGGTATGTGTTCGAGTGAGTGAGACTAAGAGTCAAAAGAACTCAAAAGGACGAAGCAGAAGGAGGAATATATGAATAAAAATGATGTTATTGTAGGTGTACTAGGTGGTTCTGGCCTATATCACCTGGAAAACCTCAGAGTCATTGAAGAATTAGACATACATACACCCTTCGGAGCACCTTCTGATAAAATAGTAATTGCTGAATCATCAAATGGCAAAATTGCATTCCTTCCCCGTCACGGAAGATCTCATTCCATATCACCATCTGAAATAAATTTCAGAGCAAATATCTATGCATTAAAAAGTCTAGGCGTAAAAAAACTTATAAGCATTAGTGCTGTTGGCTCTCTTAAAGAAGAAATTGCCCCAGGGCATTTTGTTATTCCTGATCAACTTTTTGATCGAACAAAAACAAGAATTTCCACCTTTTTTGGTAATGGTATTGTCGGGCATGTTCCCTTTGCAGATCCCTACTGTAATTCACTTTCAAACTTAATACTCTCTCATTCTAAAAAGCTTAAGAACAAAACCCATTTTGGAGGGACTTATGTATGTATTGAAGGCCCTCAATTCTCGACTAAAGCAGAATCACATTTTTATAGGAGTACTGGCGCAAGTATCATAGGAATGACAAATCTTCATGAAGCAAAGCTTGCTAGAGAAGCTGAGCTTTGTTTTTCTACTATTGCTTTAGTAACAGACTATGATGTATGGAAAGAAGAAGAAGTAACTGTAGAGATGGTAATAAATACCATGAAAACCAATAGTATCAATGCAAAAAAACTACTAAACTATATTTTTGAAGACAAAGAGCTTTTTGAATTGGTTGATCATTCATGTTATCACAGCTTAGACAATGCTATTATGACAGATGCAAAAGCATTTCCGAAACATACATATAAAAACCTTGAACTCCTTATCGGAAAAAGGTATGGTAATTGAATATGAAGACTATATATTTCAAAATTATATCAATATTCTTTTTATTCCTTAGTATATCACTTTTTGCATCTCCTCTTTATATTGTTCATACAAATGATTTCCATGGGCATTATTTTAATAAAGGAAAATGCATTATTGCCCAGATAGCTGATTTGGAGAAACTTATCAAGAATAATTATGAAAATGTCCTTGTACTTGATGCAGGTGATGTTATTTCAGGCTCTATATATACCAATCTGGATAAAGGAGAAAGCATGGCCAATATATATAGCAAGCTTCCTCTAGACTTCATGACTTTAGGTAATCATGAATTCGATTATGATTCACCAAGACTTCAAACACTTTTCAAAAAATATAATCTTCATGTAATAGACTCCAATGTTGAAATTAAAAAAGGCAAAAAATTCTTTTTACCATGGAAGATAATAAATATTGACGGGAAAAAAATTGGTATTTTTGGTCTTACAACGCCAGAAACCTCTAAACTTTCAAATCCATCATGTGTTAAGAACTATATATTTAATGACATCATAAAAACTTCCCAAGAAATGGTTTCAGTACTTAAGAAAAATAATGCCGACTTAATTATAGTACTTTCTCATTGTGGCTATAATAGCGATTGTGAACTTGCCAACAAGGTAAAAGGAATAAATCTAATAATCGGTGCACATACACATACAGTCCTTAAACATCCAGTAAGGATAGGAAATACAGCCATCGTACAAACCGGAGCTTATGGCAAATATATCGGAATACTCAAAATAGAATTCCTGAAAAAACCATTTATCAGCGGTGGCCTTATACCAATAAAAAGCTATATTTCAGAAGACAAAACTATAAAAAAGATAGCAATAGATTCTTCTGTTGAAGTCAGAAAGATGATGAAAAGAAAAATATGCGAAATAAATACCGACCTTCCAGCAGGGAATATCAGACAGGGTGAAAGCAAACTCGGAAACTTTATTGCAGATAATATTAGATTGGCTTCAAATGCGGACATAGTAATACTTAATGCAGGCGGTATCAGATATTCTTTGAATAAAGGTAAAATTACAGGTGAAGACATATATAACTGTCTCCCATTTGGAAATAAAGCATCTTTTATTAAAGCTAATGCAGAATTACTAAAAAAAATAATATTACATGGTCTTTCAGGGCTTTTTAATCCAAATAATGCAGGAAGATTTCCTGTAATCTCTGGTTTAAGAATAAAAGCCCAATTTTATAAAAATAAAATCAAAAATATTAAACTATTTATCAAAAATAAACCAATTGATAATAAGAAGGAATACCTTATTTTATTACCTGATTATCTGAAAAAAGGTGGTGATGGATATTCTATTCTTAAAAATATAAAAGGAGTATACACAAAAGACTCTGGTATTGATCTAAGAGAGATATTAATAAAAGGTCTTAAAAGCTCTCAGATGATTGCTCCTATTAGAGATGGAAGGATTGATGTCAAAACTTCTTCTATTTGATATAGATGGTACTCTTATCACTACTGATAGCGCAGGAAGGCATGCACTTGAATTGTCTTTCATGGAATGTATTGGTAAAGATATCTCACAAGTTGATTTTAACCTTTGTGGCAGAACTGATAAGGGAATAATCACTGAACTTTTAGAAAGATTTAATATTGATATCAATGAGGAAATAATAGATAGTATAATATATTATTATCTTGAATTTCTTCCCTATGAACTCGAGATTGCTCAAAATGCCTTTGTTTTTAAAGGAGTATTACCCCTACTTGAAACACTTATAAATCACAATAATTATAAGCTTGCTCTTCTAACTGGAAATATAGAAGATGGTGCATATAAAAAACTGGATTATTTCGGACTCAAAAAGTTTTTCAATACTGGCGGATTTGGAGATGATCATATAGATAGAAATGAAATATTCCCAATAGCTTATAAAAGATGTGTCAGATTCTTTGAAAGAGAATTTGCTAAAAATGATATTATAGTCATAGGAGATTCTCCTAAAGATATTGAATGCGCTGTAAAAAATGGTTTGAAATCCTTAATAGTCGGAACCGGACTTTCTGATAATGAAAATCTATTTAAACTAAAGCCAACAGCCTTTATAAAGGATTTTAGCAACCTTGAAAATACAATGAAACTTCTTGGATCAATATGATTATCTCTAAGGCTATTAAAATACTAAGCTCTAATAAACTCACATTCGCCCTTGAAAAGATAATGAATCTTGTTATTTCAGAATATTCAATACCATGGATAGCTCTTTTATTTTATGATAATGGTGATTATTACCCATGGCAGGTTATTGGCGAAAGAAGTCCTTCAAATGAGTATAATATTCATGAAAGAATGCTTTATTATATGGATGAACCTATTGGAAAACTTTCATCTTTAAAGAATCTCGACATTCTAGATAAAGAGATAATAGAGCTTATTTCTTTTGTATTCTTTCAAACAGTACGTGAAAATTCTGTTAATTTTAAACTCTCTCGCCTTCATATGCTTTCTGAAATAAGTAGAAATGCTAATGATTATTTTGACTTAAAAAGTGGTATGGAAAAAGTAATCGAGATAGCAAATCAATTTCTTGACTTTGATATTGCCCTTCTCTATAAATATGAACAAGAAGAAAATCTGCTTTTGCTTGAAAGAAGTTATGGAAATAGTAAAAATTCTCTGGATATATTTAAGCGCATTTATCCTGGCGATAATCCCTTATGGAAAGTAGCTATGGCAAAAAAACCAGGCTTATTTTATCACAGGAATATAAAATCATATCTTGCGGTTCCTCTTATAAGCGGGGAAAGACTTCTTGGAGTACTTGCAATAGGAAGCAAACAATCATATGCTTATAATGAGCAAGATATTATCAGTTTAAACATCCTTACTACGCAAATGTCTAATATTCATAGCATAATAAATAGTCTTGCTATATTAAGAAGTAAAACCGATGAATTTATTGAAAGTATGCCATTTGGTCTTCTTACAATAGATATTAATCAGAAAATTAATAGCTTTAACAAGACAGCCTCGAATTATTTTAATAAGCTCTCAACATCTATTATAGGGCAGGATATTGACCTTCTCGGAGATTCAAAGATTTTGGCTATGCTAAAGGAAACAATAAAAACAGGAACTTCCATAGAAAATTTTGAGATAGAAGATAATGATATTTATTATGAAATCTCATGTTTTCCCTTCAAGGATGAAAGCGGAAAAACATTTGGGGCAGCAATTATATTTAAGGATATTTCCGAAATCCGAAGACTAAAAAATGAGCTTGAAGTAAAGAAAAGACTTTCTATGCTCGGAGAAATGGCAGCTTCAATGGCCCATGAAATCAGAAACCCACTTTCTGGTATAAGAATGCTTGTTCAGATATTAAGAGATGAGTTTGAGAAAGAACCAGAAAGGCGTGAATATACAAATGTAATACTTGAAGAGGTTGACAGACTTGAAAGCTTTGTCTCTGGTATTTTAGAATATACAAGACCCTCAGCATTTAAAAAAGTAGATTTTAGTGTATCAGAACTTTTTAATAGTACTTTACTTCTTTTGAAGCCACTTCTTGATAGGAATGATATAAAAACAGAAATGGAATTCAAAGACTTCAGAATCTATGCTGATTTTAATAAATTAAAGCATATTTTTATTAATCTTATTAAGAATTCTGTAAATGCAGTTGAAAAATGTGGAGGAAAAATCATATTCTCTGCTTCAAAAAGTGATGGAAAAATCATTTTAAGTATTGAGGATGATGGCTGTGGTATACCAGATAATATCAAGGAAAAAATATTCGAGCCATTCTATACTACACATGAAAGCGGAACTGGTCTCGGACTTCCTTTAGTAAAAAAACTAGTTGAAGATCATAATGGCATTATAGAGTTAGATTCTTCAAAGGAAAAAGGTACAAAATTCTCCATAATATTGCCTGATACACAGCTTATCTGATATAATAAAAGTAAATTGAGGAATATTATGAAAATTCTCTTTTCAGATGATGAAAAAAGTGTACGCATGGCTGCTGAGCTAGCTATTAAAAAAGCTGGTTATTCTGTCATACTTGCATCAAATGGCGAAGAAGCATGGAAAAAAATTTCACAGGAAAAACCCGATATAGCTATCTTAGATATTAAGATGCCTGGTCTTTCAGGTATGAAGGTTCTCGAGCTTATAAACTCTGAATTTGGAAATTCTATATCAGTCATAATGGTCAGTGCTTATAATGATATGGCCACAACTATTAAGGCAATGAGTCTAGGGGCTTATGATTTTTTAGCCAAACCACTTGATATAGATGTTCTTATAAATACAATTAAAAAAGCGGCAAATGCAAGAGAAAGCCTTAAAAATTCCAATAATAAAGCAAAACCTGAAATAATCATCGAAAGATCTGAAAAAATGCATGAGATCTATAAACTTATTGGTAGAATCTCTCATTCTGATGTAACTGTACTGATCACCGGAGAAAGTGGAGTTGGCAAAGAAGTAATTGCTCGTGCAATCCATGAAAATAGCCTTAGAGCTGATAAACGGTTTTTAGCTGTAAATTGTACTGCAATTCCAGTAAATCTTATAGAATCAGAACTTTTCGGTCATGAAAAGGGTGCTTTTACCGGAGCTCAGGGGGAAAAGAGAGGAAAATTCGAAATGGCAAATGGTGGTACTCTCTTTCTTGATGAGATAGGTGATATGGGAATAGAGGTACAATCAAAGCTACTCAGGGTATTACAAGAAAGAGAAATAGTAAGAGTTGGAGGGAATGTTCCCATCCCTGTTGATATACGCATACTTGCGGCTACTAATCGAAATCTTATTCAGGCTATTAAAAACGGAGAATTCAGAGAAGACCTATATCACAGGCTCAAGGTAGTTCAAATACAGGTCCCACCTTTAAGAGAACGAAAAATAGACATACCTATATTAGCAAAGCATTTCATGAAAAATTATAATCTACATTATGAAAGTTCAGTAAGTACTTTTTCAGATAAGGCATTAAAAAAACTGGTTGACTATGACTGGCCCGGTAATATAAGAGAACTTAAGAATGTTATAGAAAGTGCAATAGCTTCTTGTCGCGATAATACCCTTCTTCCAGAACATATAAATATAGAAGTGGAAGACATTGTTTCAAATACATCTTCTTCTATATCAGATTTAGAATTAGTAATAGCCAATGAATGCAGCAAACTGCTTTCAAAAGAGCAATCAAATATTTTTGAAAATATAGTATCAAGGGTTGAAAAACAAATAATTACTAAAAGCCTAGAATATTTTTCTGGGAATCAGGTCAAAACAGCAGCTGCACTTGGTATAAATAGGAATACACTCAGAACAAAAATAGAGAAATATGAGATCAGGGGGTAAATTTGACGACTAATGAGAGTTTTTCACTTGCGGATCTTTCACGCATAACCAATATAAAGGATTCTACATTAAGGTTTTATTTAAAAAGGTTCAGAAAGCATTTTGAGCCTATTAAAAGAGGGCCTTTCAATAGAATGATCTTTTTTGAAAAAGATATAAACCTTCTTTTAAAGATTAGAACCCTTAGCAAGCAACATAATCTTTCAATGGAAGAGATTGAAAAATCATTAGAATCTAACAAGCTCCCGGAAATATCCATAAAAGCAGATGAGACATCTAAAGCATATTCTTCTGAAGCCTTGGAAAAGCTTACAAAAAAGCAGAAAGAAATAAAAGAATATATGGCTAATAATTCCATTGCTATTCAGGAAGTTATGGCCAATCAACAGATTATAGAAGAAAGGCAAATGAGAATAATAAAATTCATGGAAAAGCTCGAAAAACTGCCAGATTCTATAGAAAAACTCAATTCTTCATTTGAAAAAAGCAAATCCATAATAGAAAGCCTTGACAGGAAAAACTCCGAGCTTACTCATAAAATAGATGAACTTCAAAAAAAGAATGAAAAACTTACAGAAAAAATGGAAGAAAAAAGGCGCGGATTCTTTGAAAGATTTTTTGAAACATTTAAGGAATGGTTTTTTGAAGTTAGATAAAAAGGGAAATTAGGTAAAAGGACATTGAAGAAATTTTAAATTTTGGATTTTGGATTTTGAATTTTGAATGTAAAACAGGCTATTGAAAAACTTCTAAAATAAGTCCGGAGCAAAATACTGTGTATTTATAAAGAAAATGGGGAGAGAACCTACCCAGGTGACTTTATAAGTCACCGGAGAAGTAAAGCCCCTGTTTTGGTTGCTATAGTAACTGCTAAGCCAATGGGGCTTGCCGACAGAGTTTTTCAACAGCTTGTTTAAAGACAAAGAAGAAAGGCCCTCTAGCTATGCCAAGGGCCTGGTCGGGAGTATATACACAAGAATGGGGGCCTTGTGTACATTCTGGGGGTTATATGAAGTATATTATTTCAAGGAAACATTCTGGCTTTTTCTAGCACCAGATTTTGTTTCTTTAAAATTTATTTTGTTTTCTCTTAATAGCCATCCAAGAGCCATTGAAGTCTCCAAATCAGAGAAAGATTTCTTCTTAAGTTCTGATTTAAGTTTGCTTACTGAAAGTTCGTCCTTCTCTCTAAGGATATTCCAAATTTCTCCAGCTGCAAAACCTATCTTTTCATTCATATCTTTCCTCCAAAAGTCTTTAGTAAATTAATAGCAATTATCATGCCAAAAAATATTTTGTTATTTTTCTGGACTTTTTATAAAACATAGTCAAATAAGTGAATGCTTTTTAATCAAAACATGGTTAATAATTAGTCAAATAACTTAATAGCTCCTTAGGATACTGTATAATCTTTGTAGGTGAAAGGACATTGAAGAAATTTTAGATTTTAAATTTTGAATTTTGAATGAAGAATTGGGGAAATGGGAAGTAGGAAATAGGGAGAGAGAAGTTTTTTCTACTTCCTATCTCCCTGCTCCCTGCTCTCTTGAAGTTTAGGACTTAAAAAACATAATCGGCTTTGCCAGCAGAGTTTTGAAATACCTGTTAGCCATTTTACCTACAATGATTTGACAGTATCTATCCCAAACATGCATTTGACAAATTAGTATCAGCTCTTGCAGACAAATATCGAGTCTCAAGATTCCATTATTTTCTTAGGAATCAATCGGACTATCTTGAGAAGTTTTATTCAAATGGCTGGAATGTAGTAGATACTGAGAAATGGATGTATGATTACTATAAATTTAATGCACCTGTTATGAACAAATATTTAGATGCTGTAAAACATTCCCCAAATGCAATGGCCGTATTAAATTCAGATGATGATGATGATAATATTTTTATTCCAAGTTCAGATCCTGATATTTCAGAAGCATTATCACATGCTATGCCTCATAATACTCTTCTTGACGCACTCTACCCGATACAGTCAAAGATATTTACATGGTTTGGCGATATTAAACTTAAAAGAAAAGGATATGGTATTATTGCAAGATCTCAGCTTGAAAATATGATAAAAAAACTCAGGCCTGGAGATATACTTCTTGAGCGAAGAAACTGGTTCATGTCTAATCTATTTATTACTGGTTTCTGGCCACATGGCATAATGTATATAGGTACTCCGCGGGATTTGAAAACTTATATTGATTCTGATCCTTCTGTAAAAAAATACTATTCTAAACTTGGGTTTAGAAATCTTTCAGATTATTTAAAAAACACATATCCCAAAAAATGGAAAGAGTATAATAGACCTATAAAAAAAGATAAAGTCCGTGTAATAGAAGCAGTAAGCGAAGGAGTAATATTCAACTCAATAGAAGAAAGCTGTAATGCTGATTTTATTGCTGCTATGAGACCATCAAAACTCTCAAATCTTGACAAGGCGCTTGCAATAGCCTCTGCCTTCTATTATCAAGGCCTTCCATATGACTTCAACTTTGATTTTATCAGTGAAGATTCACTTGTATGCACTGAACTGGTAGTAAAATCATATGGTTCAGATACTATCAAACACGGAATAGATTTCAAGTATACTACAGAGATGGGAAAACAGGTAGTAAAAGCTAACACTATCTGCAATCAGTTCGACGAAGAATATAATACTTCTAAAAAACAGCTTGATTTCATCTACTTTCTAAAGGGACTAGAAAAACAAAAGAAAGCCATTGTGGATACCTGCGATAAATTCAGAAGATCTTGGAGATGGAAAGCTGGGCTTTGTGCTACAGTCGAATAATTATTTTAAGAAGTAAGCAGTAAAATCTTCTTCCTGATGATAAGAGAATATCCGTTCGGATTCAATCCGATCGGATATTTTTTTCACAATTTCTGATAAATTTGGATTGTTTCTTTTATAAAAAAAATTAAATGGGAATTCATTTATTATCTCTGTATCATTATACATAGGTATTAATACAACAGAATTTCCCTTAAAATTTGTATTTTTATCGATTGATATAAGTTTTTTATCTGGGAAATAATAAGAAAGTGTTGGTAAATGCAAAGAAGTATTTTTATAAAAATATATTGTCTTATCTTTAGTTATAAGCCTTTTAAGATCCCTAAATCCTGGTTTGATAATCCAATTCGTAGAATTTATTTCAAAAAAAAGTAAAATAAATGCCAATATATAAAAGGCTTGTTTGCGCCTGAGTCTTTTTGCCCAAATATAAAGTGCATGAACGATTATCAATGGTCTTATCCATTGAGTAGGAAATAGTATTGCCTGCTGAAAAAAATGGCCTCCCTTAACAATCCAATAAAAAAAAGTCGGTATTAAGGCAAAACATGCATTTGCCACCCAAAAAATAAAAAATGGGTTTTCTGATGATATTATCTTATTTCTTAAAAAATAAAATACCGAAATCCAGAAAATGGCTAATGATAATATAATTGGGAAAAAATCCATGGAAAAAGATACAACGAAAGTCTCAATAAATTCAATCATAGGTGAGCCTATATCAGAGACACACAATTTATTCACATTAATAAAATATGCTGAAAATACTGCAAATGGTAATGCCATAACCGATGTATATATCAGGATTTTTTTAACCCTTTTAGAGGGATAAAAAAAATAATAAAATAAAATAAAAACAGGAAGTACAAGATGAATATATGATGTCAAAAAGTACCAAAGAGCAAAAATATAATACCAAAGCAGGTATTTTTTACCATCAGAATTAGCAACCCTAACAAATAAAAAATATACAATAAAACTCCATAAAACATCCATATTTACAAGTTTAAGACTTCTTGAATATTCTATTGCCGGCATAAAAAAAGAATATATCAGCAAATACACATACAGTTCTTCCCTAGGGAGATGCCCTTTCAGACCAAAATAAAGCAAAATAATAAGAAAAATAAAGCTAAAAAGATTTAAAAGTCTTGAATTAAACTCATTAAGTTTAAATCCCATAAAATCAAGTACTTTAGCATAAAGTACAAAAATAAGATCCGATGTAAGTGGGTGTCGAGCTTTTTCCCCAGTCCTTGAATCAACATATCTTCCAGTATCAATAAATGTTTTAGCCTCTTTAAGATAGACTATCTCATTATTTGAAAAATCTATAGAGCTTAATCTCCACATTCTAATAAAAATGGAAATCAATATTATTACTAAAAAAATCCAGTCGATCTTTTTTATGTTCATAATGAATACTACTATTACTTATCCCTTTACTGTGTTATAATAATATCATGAAAGTAGCATTCTGGCAAAGCGGTTTTGAAAGCCTTGGATTGGAATATTTATCTTCCTCTCTTAAGAAAATCGGATATTCTCCAAAACTCTTCTTCGAACCCGCGCTCTTTGATGACCGCGAAGTTAACAATCCATATCTTGCCCCTATTTTTGATACAAAGAATAAACTCATAAGAGATATAATTGATTATTCTCCAGATATTTTAGCCTTTTCAAGCCTAACTGACAACTTCTCCCATGATCTTTTAATTGCAAATACTATTAAAAAAGCTCTTCCAAAAAACAAAATAATCTTCGGTGGTGTACATGCAACCTCTGTTCCTGAATATGTACTGTCTCATCCTGCTATAGACCATGTATGCATAGGAGAAGGAGAAGAAGCCTTCATTGAATTCGTAAAGGCTGTCGAAGAGGGAAAAAGCACAGAGAAAATCAGAAATATCTGGTCTAAGGATGATTCCGGTAATATAATAAAAACACCTCTCCGCCCACTGATATCAGATATAGACAATATTCCTTTCCCCGATAAAGAGCTGTTTTACAAAAAAGCACCCTATTTTAAAGATACATATAATATTATTAGCTCAAGGGGATGTATACTCAATTGCAATTACTGTGTAAACTCCACTTATCACAGACTATATAAAAATGATGTAAGATTCAGAAGAAGATCTATTAAAAACATATTATCCGAGCTTATTTATGCTGAAAAAACATGGGAACCAGTTTCTTTTGCCTTTAAAGACGATATGTTCCTTACGGATAAAGAATGGATATTATCATTCTTTTCAGAATATGAAAAGCATATCTCTACCCCATTTTGCTGTATGGTTCATCCTGGATATCTTGATGAAGAGATAATCTCTTCCATGAAAAATGCAGGTTGTGTCTCGATTTCTATAGGAGTACAAAATATGAGTCAAGTCATATTAAAAAGATTCAATCGAAAACAAAGTGGAAGTATAATAATCAATAATTGCCGACTCCTCAGAAAATACAAAATTCCTTTTACAATCGGCCATATCTGTGGAATGAGCAATAATGCTGAAAAAGAAAGCATTGATTCCTTTAGAATCTATT
>Ga0114934_10001223_pt1 | contig 16612 bp, 12 predicted proteins | sample 4SBtaG_2_FD_99695 | JGI IMG/M metagenome (GOLD analysis project Ga0114934, IMG submission 99695) | Deep subsurface microbial communities from Kolumbo volcano to uncover new lineages of life (NeLLi) - 4SBTROV10_white metaG | ecosystem: Environmental > Aquatic > Marine > Volcanic ... | reverse complement strand
CCTGTCACAGGGTGTGTAAAACCTAGTTCTTTTGACACTAAAGCTAAACCAAATGTATCTAAAGATTTTTTCTTTTTCAAATAAAGAACATCCCCAAACAAAGGATGTCCAATAGAAGAAAAATGCACTCTAATTTGATGAGTTCGGCCAGTAAACAATTTCACTTTAATAAAAGTGGCATCAGCAAATAATTCAAGAGTTTCATAATATGTCAAAGATTGTTTACCTGCAGCATAATTATCACTTGCACACATACGATTTCGTTGTTTAGGATGGCGAAAAATTGATTTGCGAATATACCCTTTTTCTACTTCCATTTTTCCTTTTACAATAGCATTATAAATTTTTGTCACTTGCCTTTCTTTAAACTGTGCTGATAATCCTTGATGAGCTTTATCATTTTTAGCAACAACCATTAAGCCAGTCGTGTCTTTATCTAATCTATGGACAATTCCAGGACGCAAAACTCCACCAATACCAGACAAATCTTTACAATGATATAAAAGATAATTTACTAAAGTATTAGTATAATGCCCTGGAGTCGGATGCACTGTTACACCAGCATCTTTATTAAGCACAATTAAGTCTTTATCTTCATAGATAATTTTTAAAGGATAGGGTTCAGGATTAATCTCAACAGGGACAGGCTTAGGAACAAAAAAAACAATTCTATCATTTACATGTAAACGATAACTAGATTTTCCAACTATATCATTGACTTTAACCAAATAAGAATCCACATAGTTCTGTATTTGAGTACGAGAGAAGTCTTCCATTTTTTCAGATAAATAAACATCTAATCGTTTATCTGCAAGTTCGGGTTCTACTATAAATGTTTTTATAGTTTCATCTTCACTCATTAGAATTCTCTTCTTAAAATTCTCATCTCTTGAATTGTTTTTTTTATATCAGAACTTTGAGTAATCTCTGTAACCATAGCTGTTCTATACACCCCAAGCTCATACAAAGAAACTAAATTAGATTTTTTTATTCCACCCATAACAGTAAAAGGAATTTTGATATAAGGCAACCATTGTGCTAAATTATTCAAACCTACAGAAGGAACCCCAACCTCCTTAGTCTGAGTTGAAAAAATAGGTCCTACATTAATATAAGAAATACCAAATTTCTGAGCCTGTAAAATTTCATCCAAATTATGCGTCGAAACTCCGACAATAAGATTTTGATCTATATCCCGAACTTTCTCAAAAGGAAAATCTTTTTGACCTAAATGGACACCATCAGCAGAAACAGCCATTGCTATATCTATATGGTCATTCATAATAAAAAGCATGTCATTATCTTCAGTAATTTTGCGATATTTTTCTCCAAGATTGAATAATTCTCGTTTCGACATCTCCTTTTCTCGCAATTGGACAATTTTAATTCCCGCATCTACAAGTTCCTTAAGAATATCCAAACTTTTTCTGCCATTACAAAATTTCTGAGTTACAACAGGGTAAAAATCAATTTTCTCAAACTGCTTCATCTTAGTTACCAAAGACATAATTATCCACCACCCATAAAACTAATCAGTTCCACTTTATCATTATTAACCAAGAAAGTTTTATCATATTTATTTTTTTCTATAATATTTAAATTAATTTCCACGACTATCTGTTCTGGATTTAATTTATGCTTATCCAATAATTCACGAACAGACAAAGACTCTGCCAGTTCTACTTCTTTACCATTTAGAATTATTTTCATATCATCTCCAATTCTATTATAGCACTATCATAATACTAAAAAAAATAAAAAGCAAAAAAAAACTTTTAAAAATAAATAAAATAGAGAAAAAAGAAAGTTTGGAGATAGCCGGGATCGAACCGGCGACCTCTTGAATGCCATTCAAGCGCTCTCCCAACTGAGCTATATCCCCATTCGACCTCAATATAATATTATTGAAAGAAAAAGTCAAAAGTTTTATAAAATTTCTTTTATTTTTTTCCCTAAATCATTAATACGATAGGGTTTATGCAAAAATCCTGAAGCTCCGTCTTCTAAGAGAGTTTTACCTACACTATTCAAATGATAGCCACTTGAAATAAGCACTTTTATATCTGGAAATTTTTCCTTTAAAGCATAAAAGGTTTGCTGTCCATCCATGACAGGCATAATCAAATCTAAAATCACAATATCAATTATTGACTTACTATCTTTATTTTTTTCAATGACATCAAGAGCTTCAGCACCGTTGTTAGCAGAAGAAGTCTTATAGCCTAACTTTTCCAACAAAGATATTAGGACTTTTTGTAACACCAGATCATCATCTACAACTAAAATATGACCATTCCCTCTAAAATTTACTAAATCCTCTTGTTTTAAATGCTGATCAATTATATTATCTTCAATGGGTAAGTAAATTTTAAAAGTAGTGCCAATATTCTCCTCGCTGTAAACACTAATATGACCATGATGAGCCGAAATAATACCATAAACAATGGCTAATCCCAGGCCCATATTTTCTTTTTCAGCTGTTTTTGTTGAGAAAAAAGGCTCAAAAATCTTATCTTGATGCTCTTTTTTTATTCCACCACCTTCGTCTGTAATAGTAATATAAACATAATTGCCTTCAAATAAATTTTTATCTAATGCAACAAAATGCTTGTCTAAAAAAACATGAGAAAGTTCAATGTGCAATGCTTTCTCATTTTCCATTGCTTCCAAAGCATTAGAAAACAAATTAATGAACACCTCTTCCAATTTAATAAGATCCCCTTTTATAAAAAAAGGTCCATCTTCAACTTTAGTAGTTACTTTTATTTTTTGTGTCATTATAGGGTTCTGCAAAATTTTTAAAGATTCTTCTATAACTTTTCCAATATCAATCAGATTCATTTCAAGTGGCTGGTTCTTGCCAAAAGACATTAAGTTTTCAGTCAGTTTCCCAGCTTTTTCACAAATTTGTTCTGCAGTCTGGCTATAAGCCAAAGCATCAGGAATATCTTGGACACTACTACTAATAAGAGATAAATGCCCCATTATCCCAGCTAAATAGTTATTAAAATCATGATAAAAGTGAGCACTTAGTTCACCCATCATTTCTAATTTTCGGGCTCGCTTTAGAAAAGTTTCCATCTTATTTCTTTCTGTAACATCAAGCACAACACCTAAAATGGTCTTTTGTCCCTTGTAATGAACTACTGTCAAATAAAATGCTCCTAAAATTTTAGAACCATTTTTTTTACGTATATAAAACTCTGTAACTTCTGGTAGGATAAAAGATTTTAATCTGCGTAAAGCCGCATCACGCAATTTAATTTTATCTTCAGTATAATAAATTAAATCCCAAATACTCATATTATACAGTTCAGAAATTGAATAACCAGACATCTTTTCGATCATGTGATTACAAAACAACATCTTTTCCCCATTATAAACATAAATACCAAAAAGGTCATTCTTAAGCACAGCATCCAAAATATGTTGTTTATCTGCATCAAACAAACTTTGTCTATAAAAAATTAACAAAAAATATTTTTTTTTATTTATAAAGAATGAAATAGAAGAAAACAAAAATTCATGATCAGAAATTTTAATTACTTTATTAAAAAAACTCGAAGTCCGCCAAATTTTTTTTTGAATATCCTGATTTTCTATTATTTTATCAATGCCAATAGGCTCATCTAAATGCAAATTAAACTGTTTTTCAGCCTCTTTATTAAAATCTTCAATCAAATTCTCACTATCAAGTACAAACAGGGCATTTGCAGGATTAAGACTCCATTCCTGTAGCTCTTTTATAGAACTAAAAAACTGCTTAAAAGACGGGACCTTCTTTAATTTTAAATTCATCTGCCCCCCATACTCCCGAAGAAAATCATTAGAAATTTTGCATTTGGAAAAAATATTAATAAAAACAAAATTACTAAACTGTATAATTATAATATAAGACAATTTTAAAAAAAAGTCAAGATTTGACAAATAAAAAAAAAACATATATTTTATAAAATGATACTATTTCAGGATAATCGAAGGAGTTTTTCATGGCTGAATTAACATTGACAGATCAAACTTTCAAGGACGAAGTTAAAAACACGCAAGAACTTTTTATTGTAGACTTATGGGCAGACTGGTGCATGCCTTGCAAAATGATTGCACCTATTTTATCAGACTTGGCAACAAAATACCAGGGGAAAATGACAGTAGGAAAACTTAATGTAGATGAATATCCTTCTGTAGCTCAAGAATTAGGAGTAACAGGTATTCCCACTGTGCTTATCTTTAAAAAGGGTGAACTTGTTGATAAAGTAGTAGGTGCACTGCCACAAAAAATGTTTGAACAAAAATTCATGCAGTATATGGACTAAAAAAATCTCATTTTCAAGGAAAATCAAATTCCAAAATTTCGTTATTTCTTAGGCTTTGCGTTAACCATTTTTTTTATTTTTTTTCTTTTTAATTTTCAATATAACAAAAAAAAATTTTACTTTTTTCAAAAAAATTATCAAGAAAAAAACTATGAAAAGATTATAAAAAAAATAGACTCTGAAAATTTTATTTTTCTAAAAGCAAAAGCCTACTTAGGATTAAAAAAATATTCAAAAGCCCTTACTCTCTTTAGCTCACTCACAAATGATAGACTTACACGGGATTATTGTCTTTTTGAAATGGCTAAAATTCTCACAATAACATCAAATACAAATGCATCCTTATTTCTGGAAAATCTCAAGGATTCCTCAAATATTTTTATAGATTATCAAGCCTCTATTATGTTAGGAGAACAATTTTCTAAAAAAAAACAGTTTCAAAAATCTTACTTTTTTCTCAAGAAGGCCTACAAAATTGATCATAGTCTCAGTAGGCACTACAAGAGACTTTACAAAATTTTTGGTCGATATTACAGAAGCAAAAATCGTTATCTTCTTTTTTCTACTCTACGTCACTTTAACCCTCAAAAAGCTAATTCTATAGCATTAAATTTTATCAAATCGGCTCCATCAAAATCTAATCCCTATTTAAAAAAAATCAGTTCTGAATTAAAGAATAAGACATTTAATGATTTTGATATGAACTATCATTTAGCTAAACATCTTTTTGTCTTCAATAGCCACGACAAAACAATTCCTGTGCTACTCCAAAACGCTATTACCCATTCCTATACAAAAAAAAATTTATCCAGAGCTTTAACTCTGCTTGTGAAATTCTATCTACGCAATAATCGTGAAAAGGCTAACAAAACTGCAGACAAATACTTATCTACTTTTTTAGGAAATTCATTTTATGATGAGTTGCTTTATGACAAGGCTATAGTGAATTACTATAACAAGAAAACAGAAAAATTTCAGAACTATTTAAACACTATTTTGTCAAATAGCATTAAAAATAAATCTGTGGAAAACAAAGCTATTGGACTCTATTATAGATATTTTTCAAAAAACAAACAAAATCAAAAAATTTTAAATCTTCTTAATCAGCAACAAAAACGAATAAAGAATAGTAATGTTCTGTCAGATCGTTTTTTTTTATTTAGCCTCAATACTTTTTACAGCACTAACAAACCACGATTTTTATCTATCACAACAAATTTATCAGACAGCCCTAAATATAATTATTTTTCTGCTATGGGATTTTTTCAAAACAAACAATATCAGAAAGCCTATTTTCTTTTTTCAAAAGTCGTACAACAAAATTCTTCTCATTATTATACCATTTTATCTCTGAAAGGCATAAAAAATATTTATCAAAAAAACAAACATCTAAAACACTCCAATCTAAAAAAAGCCAAAACAATTTTAAAAACTTTAAATTTATCTCAAAACACCATTTCTAAATTAAATAAAAAATACAGAAAAATTTTAAGTTTGAACCCAAATTTCACTATATCTGGAAAAACTGTCAAATATATTATAAAAAACAATAAAAGTTTGAAAAAAAAATTAAAGAAAAAAACAAAAGACTTTAATGACATTCGTTTTTATATCGACCATTTTATGTGGGATGCAGCGAAAATAGAAATATTACAACTAAAAAAACTAAATCTTTCTACATATCTTGAATTATCGCTATTCTTTTCAGATAGACAATTTCCCAATTTATCCATACGCTATGCTCAGAAAGCTGCATCATTAGCTGGAATTAACTTGCCCCTTTACATGATAAAATCCCCATTAGGTCATTATCTTTATCCTAAACCTTACTCTAAACTTATACACAAAATGGTTAAACAAAATAAATTGAATGAAAATTTTGTCTATGCCCTCATTCGTACAGAAAGTCAATTTTATTATAATGCACTATCATCAGCAGGGGCTTCAGGACTCATGCAAATTATGCCTTCTACTTTTACTTATGTAGCAAAGAAAAAGAAAATTCCATACTCTTCAGTGGATAACGACATTTTTAAACCTAAAATTAATATCAAAACTGGAACAATCTTGCTAAAAGATTTATATGCACAATTTAAGCATCCTTTTTATGTTGCTGCTGGCTATAATGCAGGAGGCAGAAATGCTAAACGTTGGCTGAATGCAACAAAAGTGGATGACCCATTATTTTTTACTGAAAATGTCACATATAAAGAAACTGAAAACTATATAAAAAAGATTTATTATGCTAAGAAATGTTATGAAGCTTTATATTAATTTAAAATCGAAGATGAAATAGATTGCTCTGAATCATGAATGATTTCTGCATGAGCATCTGACTCATTAGCAGTAGAAAGATAAAAGTCTATTATTTTTTTTAATTTAGCAATAGCCTTTTCAGAAGTCACACCTGAGGCTGCAACATCTAATTCAACGCAATACGCTTTATAATGTCCTTCTTCTTTTGAGACCTCAATAGTTAAAAACATAAATCTTCCTACCTTTATTTTTTATATTATAATATCGGCCATTTTTATAATAAAATAAATAAAAAATCTTTTAAGTAAAAACAAAATAAATTATACCATACACTCACAGAATATGTTTTTTATTATTTCTAGAATATCCCTGTATTGCTATAAAACTATACTCCTATTTTTTCGATAATTATACAATGACTATTGATTTTTTTTTCTGATTCAATTAACTATTAACAAAAACGAAATAGGAAAAGAACAAACTAACACTCTTTTTTTTTTTGAAAATTGAAAAATAATATATTATCTTAATCATGTGAAAAAATTATTATCTAATATGAGAAAGGAAATCTATGCCCTGCTACTTTTCTGATGATTTTGTACTATTTCATTATAATTTCCAGGCAGTTTGGTTTTTTCTTTATGCACGCATACAGAAAAACACAGATAATATAGAACAAAAAATTATAGAGTCCTTTAAAAACAAACCCAATCTCCCACCATTTAGTATTTCTTGGGATTTTACTTTAGAAAAATTATTTTTTGATTTACAAAATCTTTTCGAAAACAATTCGACTATAAATGATTCAACCTTTTGGCTATCTGCAGAACATATTTCTGTTACACAACAAATTGAAACAGCAACTCAAATTTGGCTTTATGCTAAAATTAAAATCATCCTTGAAGCGTTAAAGCAACATCCTGGACTTTCACAAAAAAATTTAGCAAATAATAGCTGGCCTCTTAGGAAAATACTCAATAATCTAACACAATTAAATCTTCCCTACCTTTCAACACCACAACAAGATACTTTTTTAAATATACTCTACGAGCTATATGAATACAAAATGACCATCATCACTGATGATAAAAAAAAGCCTATTTTACCTATTTCTATTCTACATAATTTAAATAAAACATTAACACAGCAACTTCAGGTATTTCCCAACACGAAAAGAAAAGAATTATTTCTAAATTTCTGCTATCAAAATCTTTTATTAATAGAATCTTCTCAAGATTTACCTCATGCTCTATATTTTATCTCCTCTCTCTTTGACAACTTTTTTCTATTTTTGAGGTCATAATGCCTCTCAGTAGATTTCAAAGAAAAAAGAAGATCCGAAATGCTTTTCTAATCATCCTACTTATCTTTGGAATACTGGCTATTTTATTTCGTATCGGAGCTCAACAGACACTGAATGTTTTAAAGAGCAAACTCACTACATCAATTGAACAAAATTCAAACTTAGAAGTTAATATTGAAAATATCAGACTGAATATTTTTTCCTTTATTGTTTTAGAAGGCATAAAACTAAAAACTAAAAAAGGGGATACCTTTACTACTGAATCAATTAAAATTGGTTACAGTCTCCCCGCAATCATTTTTCAAAAATCCGATTTACTCAACAGCATCCATAACATATCAATCCATAATTTCAATCTCACTCTGCACGATCCAAACATAACTAATAAAATTGTTTTAACTCGTGATTTAACACATATTAAAGTATTTCTGTCAGAAGGACAAATTTCAACTACTTTAAAAAAAGACAATTTACTTTTATCTAATATTAATGGTACTTTACAATTGAAAAAAACAAATCTGCTTTTTGGAAAATTTTCAAGTCAGGCATTGGGAAAATTCAATAAAATAAGAATAAAAACAGAAGGTCGACTATCCTTCAACTACAATTTTAAAACGCTCGGCCTTGACATGTATGATGAATTTCATAATTTTCTCATTAACAATAGAACTTTTAATTCTTTTATTTGTAATGTCAATATCAACACAAATGAAATGCTCATCAAAAATATCAATGGTGATGACACATTTTTTGGTAATGCTCATTTCACTTTTAAAACTAAACAATTAAAGTTTCAAGGAAAATTTCAAGATTTTTCTTTAGCCCCTTATTTGCCAAATTATTCTGTGCAAGGAAACTTAGCTCTCTATTATAAAAAAAAGTTTTCTCTCTCGACTTATGTATCAATCCGAAATCCACAAAAAAAAGACAACTGGTTTTTAAAAATTGACAATAACAAAATTTTAAAAATTACAAGAACGCAAGACAAAAATAAAACTCTTATTTTAAACAGAAATAAAGATTCACATATTTTAACAGGATCAGCCAACAACATGAATATCCAAAATCATATTTTGAATTCTAAATTTGAAATCCATTTTTCGCACAATTACTCTCTCTTGCAACTTCACAATTTTATTTTTCAAGATAACCTTCTTCTCAAACAATATAAAATTTTCTTTTATAAAACTTTTAATAAAACTATTATTCAATCCCAAGACAAAAAATTATATGGGGTTTTTAATAAAAAAAATCTTTTAAAAAGTTTTATCACACTTAATTTAGATGGAATAAAATTTCCCATCAAAAAGAAAAATTTAACGCACAAACTAATACTAACTGGCCAAGCTTCATTAACTCCTAAAAATTTCTTAATCAAAAAAAGTTCTATTCATCTTGACAAAAAAATTTTATTGGATTTCTTGTCTTTGAATTATAATATAACTGACTCAATTTTAAACTTTTACACTGCAAAAGATAATTTTATTTTTAGTGGCCTTCTCAATATAGAAGGGGAAAAAATAGAGTTAAAATCTTTTTTTGAATATAACCAAGTAAAACACAAAATGCATATTTTGGCTTCACATTTTAAAAAAAGATGGTTGACAAAATTCTATTTAGATGGCAATCATTTTGCTACAGGGTATCTGAACCATTCTGGAAATTTTAAACAAAAAATAGTCTATCATTCTACAAAACCCTCTATCAAATTATCTGGACTTATTTCTGGCAATCTCCATTCTAAAAATAAAGTTAAGGGCTATCTTAATACTCAAATAAAAAAATTCAAATCTGATTATCTAAATGTTCCAAATCTGTCTTTGAAATTTATTCTAAAGCCACAATACAATGTCAATTTTTCTATGATTCTTTTAGATCAATTCAATAAAAAATTAGTAGGAGAAGGTTATTTTTTAATAAATCCAGAACCTCAATTTTCTTTTACCTTTCTAAATAAAATAAAAATTGCTTGGGCACAACACAAAAACATAAATGTTTTTTCTTCTCAAATTGAGAATTTCTCTTTACAAAATTTAAATGGTTTATTAAATAAAAAATACTCTCTGCATGGAATTGTTCAAAACAATATCATTTCCAGAAACAGTTTGCCTTATCTGGACATAAAAGGTCAAATTGAAAATTTTCAATTTAACCATTCTCTTCCTAAATTGATAAATTGGCGTCTTACCTACAAAAAAAAGCAAATCATTTTGAAAAAGCTACTCTATACTGACAAAAAGAGTTATATTAAAATTTCAAAAGGTCTTTTTTCGTTTGCAGAAAAAAAACTTTTATTTTCAACTTTGCTGGATTATAAAATAGTTAACAAAGCAAATCTATACTCAGGAACACTACAATTAACTGGAGAAAATAATTTAAAAAATATAAAAGTAAGAGCTGACTTTCTTAATACTAGTCTAAATAAATTTTTCATAAAATCTTATTCTCAATTACTAAAATACGAAAAGAAAACAAAAAAACTGGATTTTTTTAATACCGCAGCTGGGCTTCAGGGGAATATACAGTGGGGCATAAATAAATCAATCAAATCTATGAATTTAAAAATAATAACAAAAAAAATTGAGGCTATAAAAATATCAGGCTCACTATCTCAAGCTCAAAACTGGCATTTAAACATTAATCCTATTAACATAGATTTATCTTATGCAAAATATATTGCGCAATCAATTAAATTGGCAAAAGGAAACCTTACTGGCAGTTTACGCATTCGTGGACATAAATCAGATCCGCACATTTATGGACACCTAAATATCAAGAACAAAAAACTAAAAATTAACACTGGTCTAAAAAATATCCGTAATATTCAAGGCAATATTCTATTCAATGGAGACACTTCCGAATGGAATTTTAATGCTAAAATAGATAAAAATCCTATAAAAATAAAAGGTACCCTAAGTTTTCAAAACCTTAATATTTCTGATTATAATTTTGATATAAGTATGCAAACCAATGATTTTGTTTATTTAAAAAGTTTCAATGATATTCAAGGATATGCAAATCTTAATCTGAATTTATCAAAAAATGATGAAGGACTACTTTCTACTACTGGTATTGTTTACTTAAAAAAAATGGATTTTACTTATCCTTTCACAGGGACATTTCAATCGTCTTCTAAAAACAAACCTGTATATTTAGATCTAAAAATTTATGCTCTAAAAAAAGTCCATTATTTTCAGTCCGCCTCTTCAATAGACATAGATATAAAACCAAATAGTTTTCTTTTTTTATCTGGGGTTTTCTCTAAAACATCAAAAGATCACCAATTAATAGGGAAAATTACTGTGGAAAAAGGTTCGATAGAATATTTAGGCACACCTTTTGATATAAAAAAGGGAATTTTAACGTTTTCAGGTGAATATGCTCCTGCAATACCCAACGCAACGCTGTATGCTGAAAGCAAAATACAAAAAAATGACATAAAATATACCTTAACTCTAGAAGCGAATGGACTACTAAATCGCAACTTAAAACCTGAGATTTATGCAGTACCCTCTTTAACAAAACGGGAAATTCTTCAAATTTTAGGCTATGGACAACTTTATTCTTCAATTGCATTACAAGGAAATAATCAAACTAATGAAATAAATCTTGCGACTTCCAAGGAACAAGAGTTAGACAAACTTTTTGTCGCAGGTTTTCTTACATATTTTGATCAGGCCTATAGAAAAATTCTTATAAAACCTGTGGAACGCAGAATTAAAAAAATATTAAACTTGGATAAAGTAGAAATTAAATCAGAATTATCTAAAAATATTCTAACAAAAGGCTCAGATGGTAAAACAACTGATACGCCAATAATTCCAACCTATACAGTTTATGACGCTCTAAATAATTCTCAAATTGTTCTAGGAAAATATTTAACAGATTTCCTTTTTATAGAATATATGCTTTCTCTAAGAGAAGAAAATTATCTTGGTGTACAAAATATTATACCCCAGCAGCAATTAGGGCTTCAATTAGACTTAAAAAATCTTACTTTCGAGTGGCGCTATGAACCTGTGCTTTTGTACGACTTCAGCAACCCAATAGCAAACAACAAAATTGAGCTAAAATGGGAAAAACCTTTTTAAACTTTTTTTAAAAAATTAGACTTTTTACTGATTTTATGTTATTATAAGAAAAATTTTGTTTTTGTTATAATATAAGGATTTTAGGATTAACTATGAAATTAAAATTAAATATTCTTTTTCTTGTATTTGTAATTTTTTCCACAACTATTACCTTATTTACAAAAAATTATGAAGGACTTCGCATATCTGAAATTGTTTTTGACGGACAAAAAAATACTAAAAAAGAACTGCTTTTAAGTGCTATTGATATTAAAAAAAAAGATATTTACAATAAAAAAAAGATAACAAAAGCCATTCAAGATTTATATAAATTAGGTCTATTTGAAAATATTTTTGTTGATATAACAAAAACAAAAGAAAATGCTCTCATTCTCACTTTTCATGTTAGTGAATATCCAATTGTCCAAACCATAAAATATGAAGGTATGAAAAAAGTTAATTCTTCTGATATTGAAGAGGATGTTAAAAAAATTATAGAAGATAATTCTGTTTATTCTTTAAAAAATATCAATGCTGTGAAAAATTTAATTCGAAATAAGTATAACGAAGAAGGATATTTAGATGTCCTAATTTCTGTAGAGGAAAAAAAAGAAAAAAATAATTATATAACCCTTATTTTTAAAGTCAATGAAGGTCCTAAAACAATCGTAAACAATATAACTATAATTGGGAATACAATTTATTCTGATAAAAAAATCTTAGGCAAAATGGACACAAAAAAGAAAACTTGGCTTCATGGTGGTGTTTTTGATGACCTAAAATACGCAGCAGATAAACAAAAAATAATCACACTCTATCAAGATAATGGCTACATAAAAGCTCATATTGTCTCTGATACCATCACAACAAACATTATTCAAAAAAAACATGGGAAAAAGCTTACAGAAACTAAAGAATTGGATATTAAAATAAAACTTTTTGAAGGCGCACAGTACAAATTTGGTGGATATACTATATCAGGATATACTATCTTTACAAAAGATATGATATGGAAAAATATTAAGCAAAAGAAAGAAGAAATTTTTAATACAACACTCTTTCAGAAAGAAATAGGCTCAATCCAACAATTATATGCTGGCCGCGGGTATATTTTTGCTCAGGTCATTCCTGAAGAAGCTTTAAATGAGAAAACTAAAACTATAACCTACAATGTAACTATTTTTGAAGGCGAAATTGCTCACATTGAAAATATTCTTATAAAAGGCAACACTAAAACAAAAGATTATGTCATCCGTAGAGAATTAACGATTTCAGAAGGAGACATTTTTGATGCTGATAAAATCAGACGCAGTCAAGAAAAAATTCATAATTTAGGATTTTTTAAAAATGTGAATCTTGATGTTAAACCAGGAAGTGCTGAAGGTCTTATGAATCTTATCATCATTGTTGAAGAACAACAAACTGGGATGATTACATTGGGTGCAACATACAGTGGCGATGCAGGATTTGGTGGATACGAAGAAGTTTCTGAAAATAATTTACTCGGTAAAGGCTACAGAATTCATGAAAAAATTCAATATCAACAAAAACTGCAAAATTATGAACTAGGTGCTAGCACTCCTTGGGTTATGAATAGACCTATTTCTCTCAATATTTCTTTATACTATAGACACGAAAATGTAACTACAGCCTCAAATGGTACTGTATCAAGCAATAACTGGTCTACGAATTACTCCTATATACAAAATAAATATGGTATCTCTTTAGGTGCTGGCAGACGTTTCAATGATTATCTGGGAGTTGGTGGTGGTTATAATTTCCAATTTTATCAAAACTCTGATATAGGTTCTGCTGTTTCAAATATTGAAGCTGGCTCTTTTCTTAAAAATGTTTTTAGTTTTTATTTTAATTACGATAGTCGAGATAATATTTTTAATCCTACAAAAGGAAAATATTTAAAGCAAACTTTTGCCATGTCATATGGACTTGCTGGTAATGATACATACAATAAATACACAACTGATCTTGGGTTCTATTTTCCTACTTTCTGGAAATTTACTCTTGTACTTCATGGTTATTTTGGGTATGTAGGTCAGTCCTTTTTCTCAAAAGATTTCAATATTACTTATAGCGATCAATTTAGATTAGGCACGGCAGATACAATTCGTGGATACTCACAAAGTGCACCTTGGACCTATTATGGGAACAGTCTTTTGTACTTTAACATTGAGCATAGATTTCCTATAGGGACAGATATGCTTTGGGGCACAATGTATGTAGATGGTGGTTACCAATGGACGAATGCCGAAGATATTCATCTAAATTTTCAAGACTATGCCTACTCTGTTGGATTTGGTCTGCGTGTACAAATTCCTATGTTACCCATTCGCTTGTATTGGTCTTATAAATTTGGATATGATGACAACACTCAACAATGGAAATTTTTAGATTCAAGCCTAATTGATGGGCACTTTGATTTCTCTATTGGTGGATTATTTTAAGGAGGTCTTATGAAAAAAATATTTTTCCTATTTATTATTTTAATACTAGTTTTTTCTGCAACTGAAGGGTTTTCGAAAAAAAAGGCTGAAAAATTAGTTAAAATTGGGTGCATTGACTTAAACGAAATTTTAGACAAAACACATGAAAAAAAAGATATTCAAAAACAACTACAAGTAAAACAAAAAGAATTTCAAGCCAAAAAAGAAGAAATGGAAAAAGAATTACAACAAATGACTTCTGACTTTTCTAATGCTAGCAAAAAAGAAAAAATCAAAAAAACTGCAGAATTAAACATAAAAATTTTTAATCAAAAACAAAAATTAGCTGATTTCATAAAAAATTCAAACTCTCAGTTATCTGATTTAGAAGATTCACTGGTTCAGCCTGTTCTAAAAAAGATTCAAAATATTATTTCAGAAGTTAGCATAAGAGAAGGCTTTAGTATGATTATTGATAAATCTTCTTATGTTTTCTATGTAGAAAAAAATCTTGATATTACAAAAGATGTTATCGAAGAATTGAATAAACAATATAGCGAAGATAAAAGAAATGAAAAACATAAATAAAACAATCGACTTAAAAAAATTAACTGAGCTCTTGGATGGTCGTCTCTTGGGCGATGCCCATAAAATTATTAGTTCTATTACTGAACCAAATAAAGCAACCACTGATTCCATAGTGTTTATTAAAAAAAATATTTATAATCTTTCTGAAATTAATTGCGGTGTAATTATTACTTCTTTAGACATTAAGGAAGAAAATAAAAATATAATTTATGTTGAAAATGTAGATGAAGCCTTTGCTAAAGTATTGACTTTTTTTGATGATGAAATTGCCCTTCAAAAAGGAATTCACACATCTGCTTCTATACATCCCTCTGTTAAACTTGGGAAAAATACAATTATAGAAGAAAATGTTGTAATTAGAGAAGGAAGCCAAATAGGAGATAATTCTATTATTCAAGCTGGTGTTTACATAGGACATAATGTGAAAATAGGAAACAATGTTGTTCTTTTCCCTCATGTTTCTATTCATAAAAATACAATCATCTGTAATAATGTTATTATAAAAAGCAATTCTACAATAGGTAGTCGTGGTTTCGGCTATTATACAAAAGATAAAAAAAATTATCCTATTCCTCAAATTGGTAGAGTTCATATTGATGATGATGTGGATATAGGTGCTAATGTAACAATAGATAGAGCCACTATTGGCGAAACTTATATTGCACAAAATGTAAAAATTGATAACTTAGTGCATATTGCCCATAATGTTACTATTGGGCAAGGTTCTTTCGTGGTCGCTCAAGTAGGAATTTCTGGAAGCGTAACTATAGGAAAAAATGTTATTTTAGCTGGCCAAGTAGGAATTGCTGATCACCTTACTATCGGCGATAATGTCTTTGTAGGTGCTAAATCTGGAATTGGCCGTAGTATCAAAGATAATCAAAAAGTTTTAGGCTATCCTGCTCGCTCTTTATTAAAACAAAGACGCATTGAAGCTATTATTTCAGATTTACCTGAATTGTATAAAAAAATCAATAAAATAGAAAATAAAGTCCTTAAAGGAGATTCAAATGAATAAAAATCAAGCAGTTATGGATATTACAGAAATTCAAAAAATTCTACCTCACAGATATCCTTTTTTATTGGTAGACAAAGTTTTAGAACTGGAAGAAGGGAAAAAAATAATAGCTGTCAAAAATGTTACTTTTAATGAACCTTTCTTTTTAGGTCATTTCCCAGATGCACCTGTTATGCCTGGAGTTTTATTACTGGAAGCCTTAGCCCAAGCTGCTGGTATTCTGTTAATGAAATTCCGTGATTTAGATAACAAACTACCTTTCTTCATGAGTATGGACAAAGTAAAATTCAGAAATCCAGTACGACCAGGCGATGTCTTACGATTAGAAATAGATGTTATTAGAGATGGCAAATTGTTTTCTAAGGTCCATGGGAAAGCCATTATTGAACCAGACATTCCTGCAGCAGAAGGTGATCTCACAGCAGGCATCTTGGACAAAGACAAAACTTTAAGGAAATAAACAGGATCATGCCAAAAATTCACAAATTCGCTGAAGTGAGTCCTAAAGCTGAAATTGCCGATGATGTTACAATAGGCTCGTTTTCTTACATTGGTGACAATGTCAAAATTGGGAAAGGAACAACAATTGGAACTGGCGTCCTTATTGATGGCTATGTGACTAT
>Ga0114934_10001221_pt1 | contig 16639 bp, 14 predicted proteins | sample 4SBtaG_2_FD_99695 | JGI IMG/M metagenome (GOLD analysis project Ga0114934, IMG submission 99695) | Deep subsurface microbial communities from Kolumbo volcano to uncover new lineages of life (NeLLi) - 4SBTROV10_white metaG | ecosystem: Environmental > Aquatic > Marine > Volcanic ... | reverse complement strand
TTTGCCAAATCTGCCTTTCTCTTAGCCTCTTCTTTAATACCATTCAACTTCGGTACAGTAATCATAGCCAATATTCCAAGAATAGCTATTACTATAATGAGCTCTATGAGTGTAAACCCTTTTTTCTTGTCATTTCTTTTATTGAGTACATAATTAAATTTTTTCAAAAGTTGACTTATCATTTTATATTTACACCTCTTTTGTATGGATTATCAATCTAAACCAATTTAAACATATCAAACATAGGCAATACCATAGCAACAACTATGCTTCCAACCAAAAGTCCCATTATGAGTATCATTATAGGCTCTATCATAGTGGTCATTTTCTTTAAAGCTGCTTCTACCTCTTCATCATAGAAATCTGCAGTTTTTTCTAGTATATTATCAAGAGACCCCGATTCTTCACCTATCTTAACCATTGAGCAAAGCATTGGTGAAAAGATTTTCTTTTCATTTATTGCTTCTCCAAAAGGTATCCCTTTTACTACTTTTTCCTTTAATTCAAGTACACTTTTTTCTACTATTTTGTTTCCAACAATCCTAGAAACAACTTCAAGTGATTGAACCAATGGTATACCACTAACCAATACTGTTGCCAAACTTCTTGTAAATCTTGCTATTATTATTTTCTTATTTGTATTCTTTATAAGTGGCATACTTATCTTTAAAGAATCAATAAACTGTACCCCTTTTTTTGTACTAAAAGCATATTTCATAGTAACGACAATTGCAACAATAAAAGCAAATATATAGTACCATTTATTTACTATTGTATTGCTAACACTTAAAAGAATTCTTGTAGGTGCTGGAAGTTCTACTCCTGTTCCAGCATACATACCTACAAATGTAGGCATAACAAATGTAAGCAAAAACACTACAACTGATATACTCATAACAGTCAATATAATAGGGTAAGTCATTGCACCCTTTATTTTTGAATTAATCTTATGTTCCCTATCATAATGCTGTGACATTCTGTTCAGTATAGAATCAAGCCTACCTGTAACTTCTCCTGCATGAACCATGTTTATAAGCAATTGAGGAAATACTTTTGTGTATTTATTCATACTACTTGAGAGGGATTCTCCTTTTTGAATGTCATCATATACAAATTCCAGAGTTTCCTTTAATTTTTTGTTTTCTGTTTGTTGCTTAAGTATATTAAGTGCATTTAATATACTTGAACCTGCATATATCATCGTATAAAATTGTCTGCAAAATATCGACAAATCCTTGGTAGTAACCTTAGAGAAATACAAAGACAGATCAACATCTTTAATATTCCTTGTTTCTTTTACGAGAATGGGATAGTAATTATTTTCCCTAATCATAGCCAAAACTTCATTTTCACTATTTGCCGTAAAAGTACCCTCCTGCTTTTTACCTCTATCATCTATTACCTTGTATTTGTATAAAGGCACATAAAACACCCCTTAATTTGCTATTCGCTCAAAAATGTATTTCTTATTAGCTCATCTATTGTCGTTATTCCACTGATAACTAAGTCAGTACACGCATCTTTCAGAGTTTTTATACCATGCTCTATATTTAATCTTCTAATTTCCTCTGTTCCTGCATTTCTTTGCATTGCTTCTCTAAGCTCTTTTGTTATTTCCATTATTTCATAAATTCCAACTCTGCCTAAATAACCTGTACCATTGCAAGTTGCACATCCTTTACCTCTGTATAATGTCAATTCATCATTGACATCACAATGCAATATTTTCTTTTCATATTCTTCTGCACTATAGGCTTGTCTACATTTTGGGCATATCTTCCTAACCAATCTCTGTGCAACTACACCTGATAATGCTGTAGATACCAAATATGGTTCAATCCCCATATCTGTAAGTCTTACTATTGCAGATGCTGAATCATTTGTATGTATCGTACTCAACACCTTATGCCCTGTTATAGCCGCTCTTATAGCAATCTGTGCTGTCTCAGCATCTCTTATTTCTCCTACCATAACTATATCTGGATCCTGTCTTAGTATAGATCTTAATCCTGCTGCAAAAGTAAGTCCCGTTTTAACATTAACATTTACTTGATTAATTCCTTCTATCATAAACTCAACCGGATCTTCAACTGTTATTATATTTATATCGTCAGTATTCAGTTCATTAAGAATAGCATACAAAGTAGTAGATTTACCACTTCCAGTAGGTCCAGTAACCAAAATTATTCCATTAGGATTTCTTATTATGTTATCTAATTTCTTTAAATCATATTGCTTCATACCTAATTTTTCTTTATTAAGCAAAGAACCATCTTTCTTTAGTATTCTTATAACTATCTTTTCTCCATGTACAGTAGGCAAAATCGATACCCTTAAATCTATTTTTTTACCATCAACTTCTGTTATTATTCTTCCATCTTGAGGAATACGTTTCTCAGCGATATTTAGATTTGACAGTATTTTAATACGTGCTGTAAGTGCCGCCAATGACTCTTTAGGAGTTCTTAATACTTCCTGTAAAGCACCATCAACTCTATATCTTATCTTTATGTATTTTTCAAATGGTTCTATGTGTATATCACTTGCTCTAGCTTTAACAGCATTAATTATAATAGAATCTATCATTTTAACAACAGGAGCATTTCTAACATCATCAACAGTTAATTCTTCCTCTTTCTTATCATTATTCTTAGCTATATTCTCATTTGTTAACTCTGCAGCAGCTTTTTCTACATACTGACTAGAGTAATATCTATCTATTGCATCTAAAATATCTCTTCTTGTAGCTATCAACGGTATAACATCAAATCCAGATGAAATCTTAACATCATCTATGGCAAAGATATTTAAAGGATCCAACATAGCAACTCTCATTTTATTACCCAAAAAACCAATAGGAATCACATTGTACTTTCTTGCAAGTGATTCCGGAATAGTCTCTACTGCTTTTTTGTCTACTTTTACTATATCAAGCCTTACTTTCTTTATGCCAAGCTGCATTTCAAGCACTTCAATTATATCATCTTCAGAAAGAATTTTTTCATCAATAAGTAATTCTCCTAGTTTCTTACCTGACTCTCTTTGCTTGCTCAAAATATCTTTAAGTTGTTCTCTCGTTATCTTGCCTGCCTCTATTAACAAGTCACCCAGTCTTTTTCTAGCTCCAAGCATATTAATTCCCCTCAACAATCTAATTTTACAATTCATTTATTTACTACAGAAATATTCTCGTAATTACATAATTTTCCTCCGTTCCAAAACATCACCCTAATTAAATATTACATTACTTAATTTATATCGTCAAGTTTTTTTACCAGAAATTTAGCATCAAAATCCCAGTAAAAATTTTATCGATTCTATAAGACTCCCACTTCTATAAGTGGGAGATTCAAACTCTTTGCTTCAGGTGGAGTAAAGTCTCCACCTGAAGTCCATATGTTTTGCTTTAGCAAAAGGAGTTTACTTTTGCTATAACTATTTTTGTCTATAACTAGTAATCACTGATTATTACTTACATACTTGTTCCAATTAATATACATATGAAACAAACTCACAATATCCTGCTCATTATAAAGCAAAATCTTTTTTATTTTATCTTTTGACATTCTATTAATATAGTCATCATCTTTTACTATTTTTGAAAATGTTTTAGCTAAATTTGTGCCACTAATAAGTTCACTTTCTCTATCGATTTCGAATATTTTTTCTAATTTTTTAAGTCCTGTGCAAACACCCATATATTTTTCATAGTATTTTTGCAAATCAACATGAATAAACTGTTCATTAATATCGAAATCTATGCCATTCTTCTTAAATAAATACTTTATCATAGTATAATCATTATTGCCTGAGAAAGTAACCAAATATTTTTTGTCATTTTCATTTTTCTGTTTTTTAAAATATTGTTCAGCCATTTCCAAAATTTTAATAGAATCTTTTTTATTCTCAATCATATACTGTGTTAGTTGTAATTCACCATTGTTATAACAGCAGGCTCCAAAAACTCCTATACATATAGGTTTTTTATACACGTAATGCTCCAAATCAAAAAATATCGCTTCTCTAAATGCCTCTCTATTTCCATCTACATCCAAAGCATATTCTAATGAGAATCTTTCAATTTTTATTACATCATTTTTATAAATCACATTATCACTCTTTCTACATATGTTTTAATAAATTTCCTATTTACTTTAGCTATTTTACAAGATTTCTTAAACTACCACTTGAAGAATATGATACCACAACTAAATTCAAAAGTGAATTGTGGACTGTGTAAAAACATATTGACATAAAGCATATATGGTGTTATTATAATATTGAGAATAATTTTCATTACGAGGTGATAATAATGTGCATTTGCGATCTTAAACCTGGCGAAAAAGGTTATGTTAAAAAAATATATGGAAATGAAAAATTAGCTAAAAGACTTCAAGCATTAGGTTGTATTGAAGGCACAGAAATATCGGTTAAAAGAACTGCACCTCTTGGTGATCCTATAATTATTAATTTGAGAGGATTTGATCTAGCATTGAGAAAAAATGATGCTAAAAAAATTTACATCAAGGAGGACTAGTATGATTACTGCAGCATTAATAGGTAATCCTAATGTTGGTAAAACAACATTATTCAATTCTTTAACAGGTGCTAAGCAACACATAGGCAATTGGGCTGGTGTTACTGTTGAAAAAATAGAAGGTTACCTAAATGACAATATAAAAATTGTTGACCTTCCAGGTATATATGCTATGGATACCTATTCAAATGAGGAAAAAATATCAAAGCAATTTTTAAAAAGAGATGATGTTGATGTAATATTAAATATTGTTGATGCCTCAAATCTTGAAAGAAATCTATACCTTACAACTCAGCTAAAACAATTCAATAAACCAATAATATTGATTTTAAACATGATTGACGCTGCTGAGTCAAAAGGAATCAAAATCAATTATGATATATTATCAAAAAAATTAGGCGTAATTGTTGTTCCAATAGTTGCTTCTAAAGGAACAGGAATAAAGAAAGTTAAAGAACTACTTGAAAATAGTTCATTTGATAAATTGGAAAATAATATTTTAGAGTTTACTACAGAAAAAGAAACATATTCATATATTGAAAACATACTTAAAGGATGCTTAACTAGAAACACAGATTCATCAAAAATAAGTATTTCTGATAAGATTGACAATATTGTACTTAATAAATTCTTAGCTTTTCCACTGTTTTTCTTGAGTTTATTTATTATTTTCATGTTTACTTTTAACTTGGTAGGACAACCTCTTTCAGATATTTTAGATAAACTTTTTAATGATTCCTTTATACCGTACCTTAATAGTATTATGGCTAATTCGAGTGAATGGTTTAGATCTCTTATAGTTGATGGAATAGTTAATGGAATAGGTTCTATTTTGGTATTTTTGCCTGTTATATTGACACTATTTTTGGGTATTTCTTTTTTAGAGGATAGTGGATATATGGCAAGAGCCGCACTCATAATGGATAAATTGATGAGAAAAATGGGCTTGTCTGGGAAAGCTTTCATACCTATGATTGTAGGTTTTGGTTGTTCTGTACCTGGAATCATGTCAGCTAGAACTCTTGAAAGTGAAAAGGACAGGAAGCTTACTGCTCTTTTAGTTCCTCTTATGTCATGTAATGCTAAAATTGCAGTTTATGCATTGTTTACTTCAATATTTTTTAAAAAATACAAGGCTTTAATAGTATTCTCATTATATCTATTAGGTATAGTTTTAGCTTTTATAATAGGTATATTCTTTAAAAATACTATTTTCAAAAAGAATGAAGAACCTTTTATAATTGAATTACCTGAATATAAATTACCTGATATTAAAACTTTAATGATTCACACATGGGAAAAAGGCAAAGGATTTGTTAAAAAAGCTGGTACAGTTATTTTTGCAGCATCAGTTATTATTTGGTTTTTACAGAGTTTCAATTTTTCTGGAATAACAGATATGAATTCTAGCTTTTTAGCATCAATAGGTAAGTTTATAAATCCCATATTTATACCTCTAGGTTTTGGTAGATGGCAAACTTCTGTTTCATTACTTACAGGATTGATGGCAAAAGAAGTAGTTGTAAGCAGCATGGGAGTTATTTATGGAGGAAATCTTTCAATTTTACTTCCTCAATATTTTTCAACTTTATCAGCTTACAGCTTCCTAGTTTTTGTACTTCTTTATACACCGTGTATTTCTGTAGTAGCTACTATGAGAAAAGAGTATGGAAACAAAATGGCAGCATTTTCTGTTGCATACCAGTTTACACTTGCATGGGTCATCTCCTTCTTAGTTTATAATATAGGCAAACTCTTTTAGGAATCAGGTACAAAGTACTGGGTACTAGGTACTAGAGAAAAGGAGTATGCAAATTTGCTAGAGAGCTAGACTGCTAGTTTCTAGTCTCCACAGTACAGAATGAACTCGTTTTGCTTTAGCAAAACATCGGGACTTCAGGTGGAAACTCTACTCCACCTGAAGCAAAATCTTCAATCTCCCACTTATAGAAGTGGGAATCTTATAGAATCGATAAAAAAGTTACTCAGAATTAGGTTCTAAGGGGAAGTGATAAATTGTTTAAATATATTTTTTTAGTTGGCATTCTTTTGTTTTCAGTTTACTTAATTTATAGAAATATTAAAAAACAAATAAAAGGTGAAGGTGGATGTGGCGGACACTCATGTGCAAATTGCCCTAACAAATGTGCTATTCAAACTAAAAAAGGAAAAAAAGATTAATGTTTAAATAGGCAAACTCAAATTTGAGTTTGCCTATTTACTTAGGTATATAAAAGTAAACTCGTTTTGCTAAAGCAAAACATTGAAACTTTAGGTATATACTCTACTCCACCTAAAGCAAAAGTTTCAATCTCCTACTTATAGAAGTGTGAGTCTTATAAAATCGATAAACTAGTATACTGTATTATTATTTAATTAAATATGCCCTAAGTATGCCTTAATACGTCAATACTATCATCACTTGAAAATGTCGATACATTATATAAAAATAATGCCTCGTTAATATCATTCTCTTTAATATAATCATAAACATTTAATCTATAATATCTTAAATCTATAATATGAATTTCTTCATAATTATTTGCTAAAAATGGAATAAAACAATGAGAATAAGAATCCTTAAATATTATTAATTTCTTTCCATTCTTCACATTGCTTTTTATTGTAACAAGTGAGTGATTTCCATCTAAAAAATAAGAATACTTATCTTTTTTATTTAAATACTTTGATTCATATAACGAATTTGTGCATATATCATTATCCCGATAGTAGATTTCATAATTTACTTTAAACTTAGGAAAAGCAACCTGTATACTATCACTGTCAATGTGCCTATTATTTGCTTTAGAATAGTATGTACCATAAAATTTATTTGAAACTGTTTTGAATGTAAAATCATTAATATCATTGGGGGTAAATCCCATATATACAGCACACTGTTTATATGCATAATATGCCCCTAGCATTGTCCAATGATGGTCTGTCCTAAAATATATATATTCATTATTATGCTCCCTTAAAGTTTTATAAACATCAATAAATTTCACATCTGAATTCAATTTATATTTTACGTTTTCTATAGTATTCAACTCATCATACGGTTTTGCGAATTTGGGCAATTTATCATCATAAATTTTTACTGAATTAGGTATCAATAAAAAATACGTTGATAGATTACTATTTCTATTACAAAAATCATTGATAGCATTGATATTATTGTATAATGCTTTGCCTGGTTTTTTATACTTTTCAAGAAGATATCCATCACGTCCAAAATAAACTCCATTATTTTCACCTTTAAGAGTTATTCTTTCTATATCAGATTTAAAGCCCACAAAAAAATCTTTAAAAACAAATTGATCACAAATATATCTTGAAAATTTATCCATAAATCGGCCATTTAGCACATTTTTAATGCTTAATTTTGGCATTTGTTGAAGTACCCTATTTTCTGATTCAGAAAAAACTCTATCAGGAGTTAATATGTTTAACACACTAATACCAAATAAAAATATTATAAACATTATTATAAATATCTTATCTGATTGCCTTTTCAAATGAAATCACTTCCTCAAAATCTAAAATACAAAAATGGATTATATACTGAATCCACTAGATATGCAGTAGAAACTAAAATAATTACAAAATAGGTTATAGGTATAATAATATTTTCATAAAACAAATTATTGATTTTGCTTCTTTTAATTACATATGAATGTATATTTTTAATAAAGGGTGTTGACATTATGCAAAGAACGATGAAAAGTATTATATTTGATGCCATATAACTTATGAATTGTGCATCTATTATTTTTACATTACTAGCATAAAACATAACCTTTATATAATTATATCCAATATGCAAATCATCAAATGCAAATAGCCCCCACCCTATTAATAATAAAAATATAACATATATATGCCTTAATGGTTTCCAAACCCTATTTAACAGCTTTAATAATCCAATTTTTTCTAATGATAATATTATTCCAAAATAAATACCCCATATAGCAAAATTCCAGCTTGCTCCATGCCAAAATCCTGTCAAAAGCCATACAACAAATATGTTCCTATACGTTTTTATATCGCCTACTCTATTTCCTCCCAATGGAATATATATATAATCCCTAAACCACGTGCTTAATGATATATGCCACCTTCTCCAAAACTCAGAAATACTTTGTGATATATACGGATAATCAAAATTTTCAGGAAAGTCAAATCCAAACATTTTACCAAGTCCAATTGCCATATCTGAGTATCCACTAAAATCAAAATATATCTGAAATGAAAATGCAATTATACCAATCCATGCTGTTAAAACGCTTAAATCATTAATACAGGTATGCTGTATTTCATTCCACAGCATACCTATGTTGTTTGCAAGAAGTACTTTTTTGCCTAATCCAATAATAAATCGCTTTATACCACATGCAAATTTTTCTATATTTTCTTTTCTATTTTCAATCTGTTCTGCAATAGTTTGATATCTCACAATAGGACCTGCAATTAATTGAGGAAATAATGTTACATACATTGCAAGTGAAATAGGATTTTTCTGCACTGGTGCCTCTCCCCTGTAGACATCAATTGTATATGACATCGTCTGAAATGTATAAAATGATATACCTATTGGTAAAGGTAAATCAATACCATTAAATCCTGTTTTGAACAAATCATTTATATTTTGTATTATAAAATTGCTATATTTAAAAAATGATAATAAACCTATATTTATAATCACTGATGACATTACAATAAGCTTAGCTTTTCTACTATCATACCTAAACTTTTCTATTAAAATGCCATGTATATAATCAACAACAGATGAAAAAATCATCAAAAATATATATACTGGTTCACCCCAAGCATAGAATATTAAGCTCATAATGAGTAAAATCAGGTTTTTTATATTTTTTGGTGCAAAATAATAAAGCATAAGTGTAATCGGTAAAAAAACAAATAAAAATTCTAAACTGCTAAATACCATTTAAACACATCCCATGTTATTTTTATTAATTATGCATTTTAAAAAAATAACTAATAAGTATGCTAATATATTTAACTTGTTATTTTCTTTCAAATGCCTTATCAAAAACTTCTTCAATTTTTTCAGGATTATTAGCAGTAATATATATTAGGTACTTACCCTTTGTTTTGATTATATTATTCTTAACCTTTTCATATTGATCTGGTAAATATTGTTCCCATATTTTAATTTGTTTTTGTTTTTCTTCTTCTAGTTTTTCTTTTAAATCTGCAACTTTAGATTCATCTTTTGCTTTTAATACAATTATTTCATCTGATCTTATATTTATCAGAGATGCTAAAATATATCCTTCTTCTATATCATCTTTATTTATCTTTATTGGAACTGAAAATTTATTGTCCTCTGATGTTAAATCAACTTTTATGTATCCAGGAAGCTTGCCATCCTTAAATCTTTCCTCATCAACACCATCTTTTTTCATATCTGCTGCTATAACACCCTTTATATCAGTTATTATATTACTAACTGAAACATTTACTGCTTGTTTTCCACACCCTGCTATAGTGAAAATTGTTAAAACTGAAATAATAAAACTTAAAATTTTTTTCATTTGATTTCCCTCCTGTGTAATTATATTTTAAAATTTTAAATCACAAATGGTATACGAAATAAATATATAAAAGTTATTTATTTTACAAAAAAATTTACAAAGAAAACTCTCAATAAAAAATTGAGAGTTTTTTAATATGTGTCTTTAATTATAAAATCTATTTTTTTATTATCTACATTTCCTTTTAATATAGTATCTATTGCCCTTGAAGCTGCTTTTTTTGATATACTTTTTATATCGCTTTCTATTTCAATATTGTTCTTTTTCAATAATATATTTAAATACTTAAGCTGATTTGGTGTTATTCCTGGCTCTTTTTTTATATTAGAATCAGTTTCTATCCTGTAAATCAAATTAAATAATAAAGGCAGATTTAACACATCTTCATAATTATGAAGCATTATTGTGTCCCTTATATCATCATTATTTGTATACAAATATTGTTTGTACAATTGTACACTAAGACCTCCATCAATCCTATCTTCTCTATCTATTCCAAGAAACCTTTCAATAGTTTTTAAATTGCACCTTTCCAGTCCAAATTGTTTATGGTACGGTTTTATAAGTCTATATAAATCCACATGCTTGCTGGGAGGAACAAATTCAATATTATTTCTTTCCATTCTCTTAATAATAAAGTCCTCATCAAATGCGATACCATTATACGAACACCAAGAATCAAATTTAGCTATTTCTTCTTTAAATGCTTTTAAAACACTTTCCTCATCTTCAATATATTCAGCATAATACTGCTTAATAATAAAATTCTCATAATCTTTGAAATATCCAATGGATATCAACATTATTATATCACAAGTTCTGTTAAAACCAGTTGTTTCAATATCAAAAAATGCAATATTCCTTAAATCGTATTTCTTAAAAATTTGTTGCGAAATATGCAACTTACCTTCATGATTTCTAGTAAACATTATTTTCCTCCAGCCTAATATCAGTAATTGTTTGAATCTCCCTTATTTATTATACAATATATTTATATATAATAGTATAAAGCATTTTTAAAAAAATAACTAGTCAGTATGTTAGTATATTTGACTTGTTATTTTCTTTCAAATGCCTTAATACATTTCAGCAATTTTCAATTATAAAAGCCGTTGCATTAGTACAACGGCAAATTATTTTACATTTTTTCAACAACATCTACTCCAATTAAATATAGAGAATTCTTTATTACCTGACAAACAGCCTCCACCATCTTTAATCTAGCATATTTTGTTTCATTATCTTCAGAATTAACTATGCTATGAGAATTATAAAATTTATTGAATGCCTTTGCAACATCCAATACATATCTCGTAATCATGCATGGTTGCAGCTTATCTGCTGCTGAATTTATAGCATTCTGTAAATTTGAAAGTTCTTTAACTAATTCAAATTCTTCCTTGCTTGTAAGTTTTGAATAATCTATATTCTTCGGTGCATTTCCAAGTTTTCTTATAATACTCTTTGCACGTGCATATGTGTATTGGACATATGGACCTGTTTCACCATCAAAACTTAACATTTCTTTCCAATCAAAAACAATATCCCTCTCTCTATTGTTTTTAAGATATGTGAATACTACAGCTCCTATTCCTATTTTCTTAGCTATATCTTCTTTATCCTCTAAATTTGGATTTTTTTCTTCTATTATATCTAAAGTTTTTGCAACAGCTTCATTAAGCAAATCTTCAAGGAAAATTACATCTCCCTTTCTTGTTGATAATTTTTTATCTGAAAATCTTACCATTCCAAAAGGAACATGTACGCAATCATCTGCCCAATCGTATCCCATAAGTTTTAGTGTAGTAAACACCTGTTTAAAATGAAGAGTTTGATCTTTACCAACAACATATATATTCTTACAGAAATCATATGTATCTTTTCTATATTTAGCTGCTGTTAAATCACGTGTTGCATATATTGTAGCTCCATCAGCCTTTTTTATAATACATGGTGGCATATTGTAGTCTTCAAGCATTACAACTTTTGCACCTTGGCTTTCAACTAAAAGTCCCGATTTTTCAATTAATTCAACCATATCATCCATCTTATCATTGTAGAAACTTTCACCAGCATAAGAATCAAATCTTACACCAAGCATATTGTATACTTTCTTGAATTCTTTTAAACTTAATTCCTTAAATCTAGTCCAAAGCTTTGTCTCTTCTTCTTTTCCATCTTCTAAATTTTTGAAATATTTTCTTGCTTCATCTTCTAAAGAAGGTTCTTTTTCTGCTTCTTCATGGAATTTAACATAAATCCTTAGAAGTTCATTAATTGGTTCTTTTTCAAGTGCATCTTCATTTCCCCATCTTTTGTATGCAGATATCAATTTACCAAATTGAGTTCCCCAATCACCTAAATGATTTATTCCTACAACTTTATATCCTTGCGCAGTAAATATTCTGTATAGTGAATTCCCTAAAGCAGTTGTAAACAAGTGCCCAACATGGAAAGGCTTTGCTATATTAGGTGACGAATAATCAATTGTAATAGTCTTTCCCTTTCCAATTTCAGAACATCCGTATCTTTCTCCATCATTTAAAACCTTTTCAACAGTTTCCTTTATTAGTGTAGTCTTATCGACAAAGAAATTCAAATATGGTCCTATGTTTTCCACTCTTTCAAATCCAGACTTATCAATTTTGTCTACCAAATCTCCTGCTATCATATGTGGAGCTTTTCTTAACACTTTTGCAAGTTGGAAACATGGAAAAGCAAAGTCTCCCATATCAGCTTGTGGTGGTATTTCAATCAATTTTTCAATAAACTCTAATTCTAAATCAACATTCTCTTTTATTCTTTCTGCTATTATCTTTTTATAATCCACAAAAATTCCTCCTTCTTTATAAATTTTTATTCGTACATTCTTTTAAAAAAATCCGTCTCTACAAAATGTAGAGACGGATTTTCCGCGATACCACTCTATTTAATTAAACACTAACACTGCCTAATTCACTCAAAGCTTTAACGCAGCTAACGTCACACCTTACTTAACAAAAATTTATTTTGTATTTCAGGTAGCATCTCCGAGACTCTCTTCCTAACCTAGATTTCTACAGAACTCCCACCACAATCTGCTCGCTTTAAGAATATCTAAGAAAGTACTCTTCTCTTCATAGATTTTATGTATTTCAATTATATATAAATCAGTTCAACAAAAAATATAGTAATATTATACGCAAAACAAAACAATTATACAAGCATCATTTTGAATTTTATAATAAAAATTTCTAATGATGTGTATTAAGCCACTCAATAATAGCATCTTTAACATTCATTATGTCCCTCTGTTTATAATGCACATACACATCTGGTCTTAAAACATTGCTATTTCCTTTATTATAATAAGGTTCCTTTAATACTGCTGTTGAAACTACAAATCTAATTCCTGCATTTGGAGTTATAAATTCAATATTCTTGCCAAAATCATCAATATATATGCCTATACAATCACTAATAACTTTACCTATATTGTTCTTTTTAAATATAACAGCTATCTGCTTACCCTCATTTCTTGTTTCAGATGATACCAAAACCATCAATTTTCCGCTATATAAATTACCTGCTTTATGCTTGATTTTTACTTTTGTACTTCTAAATAATTTATTTTTAAATCCCTCAACCTTTGCCTCTTTTGAAGTTCTATATTTTACATCAAACGTCCTATATTGTTTTATATCTGTAAATTTCAAAAATTCATTTAATACTGAAATATCTCCACCAGCATTTTCTCTTAAATCTAATGCTATATATTTTACATTGTTTTTAAAACAATCACTGAAAAATTTTTGTAGAGTATTTCTATAATTTTCATCATTGACGCATTTATTTAATTTTAATATTGCTAATCCATTATTATTAACAACATAACTTACATTCTTATATTTACTTTTTACATTACTATCTATTGCTTGGGCAAAATTCAACTTAACTATTTTTTCATCATTGTTACTGCTTATTACATCAACACTAACCCTTCCTTTACTATCAATAAGACCTAATTTTTTCAGCAAATATTTATTTCTTATTTGACTAGTAGCAAAAGACATAGCATCAACTTCATCTTTAGATGGGTAGATTTCTTGTATTTCATTTAATATTTCATGCATGCTTTTATTACCTATTTTAATTATTTCATCTCCAACATTTAAATAATCAACATTCTTAGTAATCCATGCTCCATTTTCTTTCCAAGTAAAATACAAAGGTATTTTTTCTGTTTTTGCATCATAAAAAACAGTAGTATTTATATCATTAATAAGTTTCATACCCTCTAAAATTTTGAAATAAACTTCATCATAAGTCATTGAATTAGTATTAGTACAACTTTCAATTATTTTATTCCACTCTGAATCAAATTTTTCTTTACTAACTGTGCTATATATATCTGGATGCACCTCTATAAGTTTATCTTTAATATATTTTAAATCCTGTTGAATTTTGTATTCATTAAAAATATCATTTGAACCATAAATCTTTCTCTCGGTAACAATTATTGAACAATTTTTATCTTTTTTACAACCACCTAACATAGATAGTGTTAAAACAATCAACGCCAATAAAGATATCCTATGGAATATTTTTATTTTCAAAGTTATCACCTCAAAGCTGCTTTAATTAATGTTTAGGTCGAAAACTGTATGAATAGCCTTTGTCAATTCATTTGAAGCATCAATTATTCTCTTATTATCATCATTCCAAATCTCTACAATAGACTTTAGTATATCAATAAAATTTTCAACTTTACATTTGTTTTCTTTATTTAAGCCAATATTTACTGAATAAAATAGTTTTTTGTCATAAGTTAAAAACACTGAAGAAGGCAAACCACAACTCCCACTTAGCAATTTACATGCTGCCATATAAACATCAATATTAATGTTTACAACACTACAAAACTCTATCGAAATAAAATTATCATTTAAAATTCTAATTACTTTCTTATTATTTATACACTCTTTATATACGATATCATAACTTTCATTATTTTTATAACCCACACTTAAAAAAATAGGTTTATTTTCATGTCTTGCCTTCTCAAACACATATTCTTCCCATGGATACCATATCAAATCATCGTTTACAAATTCATCTATTGTGCTAATTAAACAATCATCTTTTTCCAAAGTTATTTCCTCCTGTTTAGCATATCATTTTAGATGAATTTATTATTTCCTAATAGAAAGAATATAGTCATGGACATAAAAACCTATGAACCTATTGTGTATTTAAAATCGTTTTATCGATTTTACAAGACTCCCACTTCTATAAGTGGAAAATTGAAGCTTTTGCTTCAGGTGGAGTAGAGTCTCCACCTGAAGTCCTGATGTTCTGCTTTAACAAAGCGAGTTCACTTACATATGAGTACTATAGCTAACTCTAAATATTTTGTGCTTTATTGAACTTGTATTTTAACTTAATAAATTCATTCGATGTTTCTAAAAATATATCAAGATATAACATTTTTGAATGACAAAACTCTATTATATCTTTTTCTGCAATATCCCTCTTATAATAATCATGTGTAAATCTATTTCTGAGAACGATACATTTAACCATGAAATCACAAAGGAATTCATCCATTAAACCAAATTTTGAAGCACTTTTTACCAAATCAACACCACTTAATCTTGTACTATATCTATCATTAATCACTAAATATATTTCACAAATATCTATTATATATTCTGTAAAGTCTGAAAAGTAGCCTGTCATTCCTCTTGCTATTACATCATTAGGCATATCACAATATAACTTTACCGCTTCTCTAATTTTTATCAAAAAATCATATGCACTATTAAATTTGTCATTTAATCTTTCTTTTTTATATCCATAATATACCATACTTTGATTCCCAATCCCTTCTTACTAAATTTATGAGGTTTTCATTAACTCTGTTAAATTTACTGATATACATAAGGAAATCATAATGTAAGTCCATATCAAAAATTATCTTATCCTCAAAATCTATATAAATATCTGCAAATACTTTATCAAAATCATTTAAGCCTATAAAAGTAAAATGAATTTTATCATACTGAAAGTGTTTTGATATTGATGAATAATAGTATTGCTCAATATTATATTCCAAATCAAAATTCTTATGTTTAATTAATACTAAAATATCAATATCGCTTTTATCTTTAATCCAATATTTGGTGTTATAACTTCCAAACAAAGTTAAAGATATAACATTTTCATCATATCTACTTAATTCACAACTTGATAAAAGAATGTTATTTACTTTATTCATATCAGCACCGTTGTCAAAACCTTATAAAACTCTATAAAGCTTGTTTAATTCCCTGTTCAACGTACTCCATTTTGCGAAGCTACTTTGGTTTGTGTAGCACTCCGAGGGCTTCACTTCGGATACAACGAATCCTACACCTTAAGTGTTTATTTTTCATCATTCCTTTTATATTAAGTGTTTCCATAACTACTCTTGATGGCTTGGTTTTCACTATCTTTGTAGTTGCTTGGTGTAAGTGATTGTTCCTAATATTAGATAATTTTCTATGAATTAATCTAATTTGCT
>Ga0114934_10001220_pt1 | contig 16641 bp, 16 predicted proteins | sample 4SBtaG_2_FD_99695 | JGI IMG/M metagenome (GOLD analysis project Ga0114934, IMG submission 99695) | Deep subsurface microbial communities from Kolumbo volcano to uncover new lineages of life (NeLLi) - 4SBTROV10_white metaG | ecosystem: Environmental > Aquatic > Marine > Volcanic ... | reverse complement strand
CGCCGATTCCAGCGATGTCGATGATCAGCTATGCAGCGGGCAGCCGTTATTTATCTATGATTGGTGGCGCCTGTCTGTCTTTTTATGACTGGTACTGCGACTTGCCACCTGCTTCCCCGCAAACCTGGGGCGAGCAGACTGATGTGCCAGAGTCAGCAGACTGGTATAACTCCACTTATCTGATTGTTGCGGGTGCAAACTTGCCGATGACGCGAACACCGGATGCGCATTTTTATTCAGAAGTTCGCTACAAGGGCGCAAAAGTCGTCGTTTTGTCGCCAGATTATGCTGAAAATGTGAAATTTGCCGATCTGTGGATGCCGGCCAAACAGGGTACCGATGCCGCTGTATTTATGGCCATGGGACATGTGGCACTGAAAGAGTTTTATATCGAGCGGCAGGATCCTTACTTTGAAGAATACGCACGGGCCTATACCGATTTACCGATGCTGGTAATGCTGGAACAGAACGGGGAGTCATTAGCGCCAGGGCGTTTTGTTCGTGCTTCGGATTTCGAGCAGACTTTGGGCGAAAGCAATAATCCAGAATGGAAAACGGTTGTACTTGATGAGAACAGCGGGGATGTGATTGTGCCGAATGGCTCAATTGGCTTTCGTTGGGGCGAAGAAGGCAAATGGAATTTGCAACCGAAACAACTGGAAAGCTCAGAAAATAAGCCGCGTTTAAGCCTGATTTTTGATAAAGATGAGGTTGTTGAGGTCGTATTTCCGAATTTTGAATCGGGCAACGATATACCGATGAAACATCATATCCCGGTTAAAAAACTGCAGCTTAAGGGCCAGGATGTTTATGTCGCGACGGTATTCGATTTGCAATTAGCGCAATATGGTCTTGATCGTGGGTTGGGCGGTGACTGTGCTAAAGGTTACGATGATACCACTATTCCAAATACGCCCGCCTGGGCTGAGAAAATTACCGGCGTCAAACAGGCTGACATCATCCGTACCGGTCGTGAATTTGCCGATAATGCCTCTAAAACCATGGGCAAATCTATGGTTATTTTAGGCGCGGGCATCAATCATTGGTATCACAATGACATGAATTATCGCGCTATCATGAACTTGTTGCATATGTGTGGTTGCGTCGGACAGAGTGGCGGCGGCTGGGCGCATTATGTCGGGCAGGAGAAGTTACGGCCCCAGGCAGGCTGGGCGCCGGTTGCCTTTGCACTGGATTGGCAAAAGCCGCCACGCCACATGAACGGAACCTCGTATTTTTATTTTCATACCGATCAATGGCGCTATGAAACCCTGGATGCCGATGCCTTGTTAGCCTCAACCGCCCAGGAGAAATACAAAGGCTATAACCTGGCCGATTACAATGTTGTTTCTCAGCGTCTGGGCTGGTTGCCTTCCGCTCCACATTTTAATAAAAATCCGCTGGACATCGTAAAGCAGGCAGAAGCTGCGGGCGCTACAGATGAAAAGGGCGTGGCGGATTATTTAATCAATAAATTGAAAACAGGCGATATTGCCTTTGCCGCTGAAGATATTGATGCGCCCGAAAATCATCCGCGTAATCTGTTTGTCTGGCGAGCCAATCTGATTGGTGCCAGCGCCAAAGGACATGAGTATTTTTTAAAGCATTTATTAGGTGCCCAAAATGGCGTGATGCAGGATGTTTTACCTGAAGCGAAAGGCGAGGAAATAAAATGGCATAAAGAGGCACCGATTGCCAAGCTCGATTTGCTGGTTGATATTAATTTCCGGCTCAATTCTACGGGAGCTTATTCGGATATTGTATTGCCGACGGCAACCTGGTACGAAAAAAATGATTTGAATACCACGGATATGCATCCGTTTATTCATCCTTTGACACAAGCGGTTGATCCAGGCTGGGAATCTAAATCGGATTGGCAGATTTTTAAAACCATTGCCAAACGATTCTCGGAGTTGGCTGATAAGCATTTAGGTTCACAAAAAGATTTGGTGGCGTTGCCGATTTTGCATGATACACCGGTTGAACTGGCGCAACCTTTAGGTGTGCTGGACTGGAAAAAGGGTGATTGTGAACCGATTCCAGGTAAAACCCTACCGCTGTTAAAAGTGGTGCAGCGGGATTTTGCCGATACCTATAAGAAATTTACTGCCCTGGGCCCATTATTAAAGCAACAGGGTAACAATATCAAAGGTATTGACTGGAACACCGAAAAAGAATATGAGCATTTGAAATCTATTTGCTACACCATTGAAGAGGCAGGGGTCAGCCAGGGGATGCCCTCGCTGGAACAGGATATTAACGTCTGCGAGGCAATTCTGGCGTTAGCGCCGGAAACCAATGGCGATGTTGCCGTCAAGTCATGGAAAGCATTGGGCAATAAAACCGGCATTGACCATACTTATCTGGCGCAGCCGCGTGAAGATGACAAAATTACTTTTCGTGATATTAAAGCGCAACCACGGAAGATTATTACGGCGCCAACCTGGAGCGGCATCGAGTCTGAAAAGGTGAGCTACAATGCCGGGTACACCAATATCCATGAGCGTATTCCATTCAGAACGCTGACCGGCCGGGCGCAGTTTTATCAGGATCATCAATGGATGCGGGATTTTGGTGAAGGCTTTTGTACCTATCGTCCTGCCGTCGATATGCGCAGCACCCGGGAAATGGTCGAGAAGCTGGGCGAAAAACCTCATTTGCGCTTGAGTTGGCTCACGCCACACGGTAAATGGGGGATTCACAGTACTTACCATGACAATCTCAGAATGCTGACCTTATCTCGTGGTGGCCCGCATATCTGGATTTCGGAAGAAGATGCCGATTCTATTGGGCTTAAAGATAATGACTGGGTTGAGGTGTTGAATATCAATGGGGCGGCGATGGTACGTATTGTCATCAGCCAACGGGTGCCGAGTGGTATGGCCATGATGTATCACGCACAGGAAAAAAACGTCAATGCACCGGGGTCAGAAAGCACGGGTAAACGCGGCGGTATCCATAACAGTGTGACACGGGTGACGGTGAAACCAACTCATATGATTGGGGGGTATGCGCAGCTTAGCTATGGCTTTAACTACTATGGCACGGTCGGTTCGCAGCGCGATGAATATGTACTGGTACATAAAGTCGATAATCCTGAATGGCTGGACAAGGCACTGACGGAGGATCGTGAACAGGCACTTAATCCTGATGGCGTTCATCAGGCGGCTTACAGTAGTGAACAGGATTAAAGGACAATACAATGAAAGTAAGAGCTAATTTCTCGCTGGTATTCAATCTCGACAAATGTATCGGTTGCCATACCTGTTCGGTGACCTGTAAAAATGTCTGGACCAACCGCAAAGGGGTGGAATACGCCTGGTTTAACAATGTCGAGAGCAAACCCGGCATTGGTTACCCCAAAAACTGGGAGGATCAGGAGCAGTGGAACGGGGGCTGGGAGCTGGTTAATGGTGAATTACAATTGAAATCAGGCAATCGCCGGACAATTCTGAAAAATATCTTTCAAAATCCCAATATGCCGACGATTGATGATTATTATGAACCGTTTACCTTTGATTATGCGCATTTGCAGAACACGCCATTGTCAGAAGCGACACCGACAGCACAGCCACGGTCATTGATTGATGGTCACCGCATGGAAAAAATCGAATGGGGGCCTAACTGGGAAGATGATATGGGCGGCCCCTTTAAACAGCGGGGTGCAGACAAAAATTTCGGCGATATGGAAAAACAGGTCTATGCCGAATTTGAACAGTCGTTCATGATGTATTTGCCGCGTATGTGTAATCATTGCGCGAACCCTTCCTGTGTGGCGGCGTGTCCATCCGGCTCTTTGTATAAACGGGAAGAGGATGGGATCGTTCTGGTCGATCAGGATAAATGCCGTAGCTGGCGCATGTGTATCAGTGCCTGCCCGTACAAAAAAATGTTCTATAACTGGGAGTCCGGTAAAGCGGAAAAATGCACCGGCTGTTATCCACGGGTCGAATCGGGGCTGCCAACGGTTTGTTCCGAATCCTGTGTGGGTAGAATTCGCTATAACGGCGTCATGTTATACGATGCTGATCGTATTTCGGAGCTGGCTTCGGTTGAAAATGAACAGGATTTGTACCAGGCACAACTGGATTTGTTTCTGGATCCAAATGATCCTGATGTCATTGCACAGGCCAAGGCCGATGGTATTCCTGAGTCATGGTTAGAAGCGGCTCAGCAATCACCGATTTATAAGTTGATTAAGGATTGGAAGGTCGCGTTTCCGCTGCATCCGGAATTTCGAACCTTGCCGATGGTTTGGTATGTACCGCCATTATCGCCGGTGCAGTCACAAATTGATCAGGGTAATCTTGAAACAGCGCCAGATGGCGTGATTCCTAAAATTGAAACATTACGGATGCCGATAAAATATTTGGCCAATATGTTTACGGCTGGCAAAGAAGAGCCTGTTATTTTGGCTTTAAAGCGCCTGATTGCCATGCGTAGTTTTTATCGTTCGTTGAATGTGGAAAACAAAACTGATCTGGCAGTGCTGGAGGAAGTGGGGCTGAGCGAAAGCCAGGTGCGGGAAATGTATCGCTATATGGCTATCGCCAATTATGAAGACCGCTTTGTGATTCCTACCAGTCATGAAGAACTGAGGCAGGAAGATTTTCACAGTTTTCAAGGGCAAAATGGTTTCACCTTTGGCAATGATGGTTGCAGTATCAGCCCGGAAGCCTCGTTGTTTCCAGATCGACGCAAGAAGACGGAAGATATTCTGCAGTTTGTTCGTTATCATCCAGCGGCTAAACGTTCTGATGGGGAAAAAGTATGATTCCAGTCTATAAAGTATTGTCTGTTCTGTTGGATTATCCCGATAAACAGATGACAGATCATTGGGACGATATAAAAGCCTTGCTGGCAGGCCCTGATATTACGCCAGAAGACCAGCCGGTTTTGTCAGCATTTGTCGATTGGGCATCATCCTTGCCGATAACCCGGTTTCAGGCGGCCTATGTCGATACCTTTGATTTAAACAGCCAGCACTCACTGTACCTGACCTTTCATCTGTTTGATGAGCAGGACAGAGACCGTGGACCGGCTTTGATTGAGTTATCGGAACTGTATAAAAAAACCGGCTTTGAAATTGCGGATGGCGAATTGCCTGACTATCTGCCGTTGATTCTGGAATATGTCGCGACGATGGATGATGAAGCCAGCGCCCGGCAATTTTTACAGCAAACCACGCAGGCGATCGATATTATCGCCAGTAATCTGGAGCAGGCGGACAGCCCTTATGCGCCGTTGCTTCGCTTAATTGAACGTCATGGCGAATTAGCCAATATTGCGGCATAGGTGATGATATGAATTTATCGAATATGATTTTTGGCGTTTATCCTTATATTGCGCTGACGACCTTTATTCTAGGCAGTTTAATCCGCTTTGATCGCGAGCAATACACCTGGAAAGCCGATTCCAGCCAATTGTTTGAAAAAGAGCAATTACGAAAGGGCAGTATTCTGTTTCATATCGGTATTCTGGCCTTGTTTTTTGGGCATTTTGCAGGGCTTGTGACGCCGCATACTGTCTTTTTAGGATTAGGTATTTCCGATATGGTACACCAGATTATTGCCATCTTATTAGGCGCTGTTTTTGGTTTGTTCTGTATGATGGGCGGTGTTATTCTATGGCGCAGGCGCATGTTTAATCCGAGAGTTCGCGCTAACAGCCGGTTTATGGATATTTTTATTCTGGACTGGATTTTAGTTACACTGGCAGTGGGCTTGATCACGATTATGTTTTCCATCATTCATGTCATTGGTGGTGATGCTTCGACGATGGTGGCCTTGGCGGATTGGGTGCAAAGCATATTGGCTTTAAATCCGGACTATCATCTGTTGGATAATGTCGGCTTTATTTATAAATTGCACTTGTTTTTAGGCATGAGCGTGTTTTTTCTGTTTCCATTCAGTCGTCTGGTGCATGTCTGGAGTGCCCCCCTGGGATACATGTTCAGGCCTTATCAACTGGTCAGAACAAAATTCGTAAAATCCCGTTAATCTATTCGGGAATGTGTAATATTGCACACTCCCGTTTTTCAATACTCCGGACAGTTTTCATAAGTCATTACTGTCTGGAGCATTGGTTTCTTACACACTATGAAAATTCAATTCAATGATCCGGCAACGGATTTTTCCAATGGCCTGTTTATCATCAAAGCCTGTCATGAAGACTTTCTGAAACGCGGCGAGGCATTGTTGCAGCTGGTTGACAAAATCGGCAGGCAAGGTATCGATGAAGACCTGGCCTATCAATGTATGTCGGCATATTGGCATTACAATATTGCCAATCATCTGCACCACCGTGATGAAGAAGAGGGCGTGTTTCCCATGATGCTTGGACAATCTGCATTGGTTGATGGCATGATCGAAAGATTGCTTTTGGATCATGAGGAAATCGAGAAATCCTGGGCCAGTCTTGCCAAATGTTTATCGCAACCCGATAAAATTGAAAATACGGATTATTTAAGGCATTTAGCCGAAGAATTTGAACGCTTGCAAAGAGCGCATATCAATCGTGAAGATGAAGATTTTGCGCCCAGGGTTAAAGCGCAGCTGACAGCATCGCAATTGCAACAGCTTGGCGATAAGTTGTATCAGCTCAGACATAAAAAATCACCGGCCTGAACAAATACCGCTAACAAGATAAAGTACAATGGGCATTTTGGTTTGAGGAATGACCATGCCTGATGGTTGTATAAAGCGACAAGATAGCCTGGGTGGCGCTGAATGATGCAAGACAAAAGCGCGGCTGACAAGGTGCCATATTGGCGCTTGTCGGGGTTTTACTTTTTCTATTTTGCAACGCTCGGTGCTTTTTTACCCTATTGGAGTCTGTATCTGGAAAGTCAGGGCCTTTCCGCTCTGCAAATTGGTGAATTATCGGCGTTGATGGTGGCAACCAAGATTGTCGCCCCCAATTTATGGGGGATTATTGCTGATTACACGGGCAAAAGTTTGCGCATTATCCGTCTGGCTTCTTTTTTTGCAACGCTGTTTTTCGCAGGATTTCTCTATTTCTCCGGTTATTTGTGGTTTGCCGTGCTCACGGTCATTTTCAGCTTTTTCTGGAATGCGGCCTTGCCCCAGTTTGAAGCGGTCACCTTGTTTCATCTGCGGCAGGACCCTCATCGATACAGCCAGATTCGGCTCTGGGGCTCGGTGGGATTTATTTTGACGGTGCTGGGTATTGGCAGGTTGGCCGAGCATTATCCGGTTGCATTATTGCCACAGATTATCATCATCTTGTTGGGCCTGATCTGGCTGAGTGCATTGATAACACCCGAGGCGCGGATAACGACAAGCGCCCATGACAGTATCGGTATTTGGCGCATCTTGCGGCGACCGGAAATCATCGCGTTTATTCTGGTGTATATGATCCTGCAATTGGCGCATGGGCCTTATTATGTCTTCTTTTCCATTTTTTTGGCCAAGCTGGGCTATTCGGGTTCTGTCATCGGGCTGTTATGGGCATTGGGCGTTTGTGCTGAGATTGTTTTATTTTTAGTGATCAAGCCCATTTTAAGGTGGGTTTCCCTGCGGACTTTATTACTGGTCAGCGTTTTTTTAAGTATCGTGCGCTGGCTGTTGATTGCGCATTATGCCGATCAATTCGTTATTTTGGCGATTGCCCAGTGCTTGCACGCGGCAACTTTCGGCTCTTCTCATGTCGCGGCCATTCATTTGGTGCATCAGTATTTTGGCGACCAGCATCAAGGTAAAGGGCAAGCGTTATACAGCAGTATGAGCTTTGGACTCGGTGGTATGTTAGGAAGTCTGTTCAGTGGTTATTTTTGGGATGAGATGGGGGCTACGTTTGTTTATTCCATGGCGGCAGGCGTTTGTTGCGTCGCTTTTTTAATCGCTTTCATCTGGATTGGTAAAACGGACAAGGTTATGAAGCCGAGCATTTGAAGCGTGATAGTCTGAACGGGACGGGCAATGGCTATCCAATGAAGTATAGGATGTGCATTTTACCTCAATCGGCTAAAATGGGCGTTTTACTTTAAGTGAAGGGAAACGATACGTGTTTGAACTGATCAAGAATGGTGGCTGGATGATGATTCCAATCATCCTGTGTTCAATTGGCGCGATGGGTATCATCGCCGAAAGGTTTTGGTCTTTACAGCGAAAAAAAATCTTGCCACCCGATCTGGTGCCGCATATCTGGAAATTGTATCGGGCTCAAAAACTGGATGAAGCGGCCATCCGCCGAATTAAGCTCAGCTCGCCTTTAGGGGCAATTTTGGCAGCGGGATTGGCCAACAGTCAACATGGTCGGGAGGTCATGAAAGCCAGTATCGAAGAAGCCGGACACCAGGTGGTGCATGAACTGGAAACCTATCTCAATGCATTGGGCACAATTGCCTCCATATCGCCACTTTTGGGTTTGTTAGGTACGGTAATCGGCATGATCAAGGTGTTTTCGGCCATTATGATCCATGGTGTGGGAGATCCGGGTATTTTAGCCGGAGGTATTTCTGAGGCCTTGATTACCACCGCAGCCGGATTGACCGTCGCCATTCCCAGCCTGGTTTTTTATCGCTATTTTGAACGTCTGGTTGATGAATATGTGGTTAGAATGGAAGAAGAATCATTGCGCTTGATCGATATCATGCACGGTGACAGAGAGGAGGCCTGATGGATTTTCGCCGCCGTAAAAAAGCGCCTTTGGAAATTTCGATGACGCCGATGATCGATGTGGTTTTTTTGTTGCTGATTTTTTTTATGGTCACGACCACATTTAACCGGCAAACTGAGCTGACCATCAAGTTACCCGAAGCGAAAGGGCAGGAGAGCAAGGAAAAGCCGAAAGTTATTACCTTGATGATTAATGCCGATGGCGATTATTTTATTGCGGATGCCAAAGGCAAGTTTCATCAGTTGATAAATCGAAAGGTGTCGACATTAAAGCGTGCGCTGATTCAAACGGCGGGCAGTAACCGAAAAATTCCGGTGATTATTAATGCCGATAGTAAAACACCCTTTCAGGCCGTTATCAGTGTATTAGATGTTGCCGGTCGATTGGGATTCAAACAAATTGATTTTGCGACCCGGAATTCGGTGCCAAAACAATGAAGAAAACATTGACGCGATGGATACAGGATGCCTGGTACAACGACATGTACGTGTCGGTGTTGCTGGCGCCTTTTTCCTTGATTTATGTCGATATTATTCGGTTGCGGCGTTTTTTATACCGTAAAGGGCTGTTAAAAAGTGTCCGCCTGGCGGTTCCGGTTATCGTCGTTGGCAATATTACCGTCGGGGGAACCGGTAAAACCCCATTGGTGATCTGGATGGCGAATTTTTTGCAGCAGCAGGGGTTTAATCCCGGGGTTATCAGTCGTGGCTATGGCGGTCAAAACAGTGAACAACCGCGTCTGGTTACTGCGCAGACTTCTGCCGCTGAAGTGGGGGATGAAGCTGTTTTGATTCGCGAGAAAGCGCAGGTTCCGGTTGCGGTTTGTGTTAAGCGGGCCGTCGCCGGGCAGTTTCTTATCGACCATGAAAACTGCGATATTTTAATTTCTGATGATGGTTTGCAACACTATGCCTTGCAGCGAAATCTGGAAATTGCCGTCATTGATGGCGAGCGTCGGTTCGGCAATGGCTATTGCTTGCCGGCGGGGCCATTGCGGGAGCCAGTGGAACGTTTGCGTGAGGTTGACCTGGCTATCGTAAACGGTCAGAAACAAGAGGATTTTGAATATGCCATGCGATTTGTCGGTAGCACGGCGGTTAATCTACAAACGGCAGCGGTGAAGCCGTTGAGTGATTTTAAAGCACAATCCTGTCATGCGGTCGCGGGAATCGGCAATCCGCAACGTTTTTTTCAATTGTTACGGCAACATGGCTTGAATATAAAACCGCACGCATTTCCCGATCATTACCCCTTTGCAGCCGAAGATCTGGATTTTAACGACCGGCAGCCGGTGTTGATGACCGAAAAGGATGCGGTGAAATGTCGCGCCTTTGCCACCAATAACGTTTGGGCGGTGCCGATACAGGCTAAACCCGACTCAAATTTCATTCAACAACTTAAACAACGACTCAATCTAAAATAATGGATAAAAAATTACTGGATATATTGGCCTGTCCGATTTGTAAAAGCAGTTTGATTTATCATAAAGAGCAGCAGGAATTGATTTGCAAGGCCGACCGCCTGGCATTTCCGATTCGTGATGATATTCCCGTGATGCTGGAAGATGAAGCACGCGAATTAAGTCATGAAGAAGTTGATGCGCTGAGAAAATAATGGCCGGGTTTAAAGTCGTCATTCCGGCGCGTTATGGTTCGACCCGTCTACCAGGTAAGCCGTTGCTGGATATTGCCGGCAAACCGATGATTCAGCATGTCTCTGAGCGGGCGCTGGCGGCTGATGCCGAGCAGGTTGTTGTCGCAACCGATGATGAGCGTATTTTTAAGGCTGTCAAGGCATTGGGGCTGGACAGCGTGATGACGCAAACGACGCATCAATCCGGTACTGAGCGTATCGCCGAAGTGGCCGAGACCATGGAATGGCCAGACGATGTTGTTATCGTCAATCTGCAAGGTGATGAACCCTTGATTCCAGCGGCTTATATCAACGATGTCGCCAAGGTTTTAATGCGGCAGACGAAGGCGGATATGTCCACGTTGGCCGCCCGTGTGAGCGACCGGCATGAGGTTTTTAATGCCAATGCGGTTAAGGTTGTTTTGGATCATGACGATTATGCCTTGTATTTTAGTCGGGCGCCGATTCCGTGGCATCGGGAGCATTTTCCTGAATCCCTGCCTGATAACGTTGCACTGCCGTATTATCGACATATTGGCATGTATGCTTATCGGGTGGCATTTTTAAAACGTTATTGTCAGTGGCCGGCATCGCCGCTTGAAAAAATAGAATCGCTGGAACAACTCCGCGTGTTGTGGCATGGTGAAACCATAAAAGTTAAAGTCGTCGATAAAATACCCGAAGCCGGGGTTGATACGGAGGAAGACTTACATCGAATCAACCAGATTCTAAGTTAGTACAGCACCAATTCAGGATAGATTTCAATAGCCTGAATAAAACTATCCATCAAGGTAAAATTGGTGCTGTATTAAGGAACGTTCATAAAACGTTGGCCGGTACTGCTTTGATTCAATATTTTGACTCAATAAGGTGTTGTGTAATAATCCGGTCATGCTAAAAGGTTATCCTTGCATTTTTCGATGTGCTGCGACAACCGTATTTTTTATCAGCAACCAAAACAGGCAGGATTGAATGTCAAAAGACAGTTTATCTATCAGACATAACCGCACCGGAAAGACGGTTGAATATCCCTTGCTACAAGGCACATTAGGTAAGGAAACGGTTGATATTCGTGCTATTAACAAAGATCTCGATTGCTTTACTTACGACCCGGGATTTACCGCAACGGCCAGTTGCAAAAGTCATATTACGTTTATTGATGGCGATAAGGGTGTGTTGTTGTATCGGGGATATCCGATTGAACAATTAGCGGAGCATTGTCATTATCTGGAAGTGGCTTATCTGTTGATGAACGGCGAGTTGCCGAATTCGACGCAAATACAGGATTTTTCTTTAGAAGTCGCACATCGCTCCATGGTACATGAATCTTTGCGCAGCTTTTTTGATGGATTTAGTCATGATGCGCATCCTATGGCGATGCTGGTCGGGGTCGTGGGCTCTTTATCAGCGTTTTATCATAGCGAATTAAATATGCAAGACCCTGAGCACCGCAGGGTCTGTGCGGTTCGGATGATCGCCAAAATGCCGACCATTGCGGCAACCTCCTATCGACATTCGGTGGGTAAGCCGTTTGTTTATCCCCGGCTTGACTTAGGCTATTGTGAAAACTTTCTAAATATGATGTTTTCGCGTTCCTCGCCCAATTATATCGATCCGAATTATACGGTCGATGTCATTGAGAGAAAGGCGCTTAATCTGTTGCTGATTTTACATGCCGATCATGAACAAAATGCCAGTACCTCGACTGTTCGCCTGACCGGCAGCACGGGAGCTAATCCCTATGCCTGTATTGCCGCGGGTATTGCCGCACTCTGGGGGCCTGCACATGGTGGCGCCAATGAAGCCGTATTACGCATGCTGAAACAAATTGGCAGTGTGGACAGGATTCCTGAATTTATTGCGCGAGCTAAAGATAAAGACGACCCGTTTCGACTGATGGGTTTTGGCCATCGGGTGTATAAAAATTTTGATCCGCGGGCGACAATTATTCGTCAAGCCTGCTATGAGGTGCTGGAAAACTGTCATAAACAGGATCCTTTGTTTGAATTGGCGCTGGCATTGGAGGAATACGCCTTGAAAGATGAATACTTCATTGAGCGCAAATTGTATCCCAATGTCGATTTCTATTCTGGCGTCATCTATCGTGCGTTGAATATTCCTGAAGAAATGTTTACCGTTATGTTCGCTATTGCCAGAACCTCGGGCTGGTTGGCGCATTGGCTGGAAATGATGGCCGATCCATCCACGCCTATCGGTCGTCCCAGACAGCTATACTTAGGCCCTGAAAAGCGCGATGTCATTCCCATTGATGCACGCTGAGAGATTGCGCATAGCCCTCTCAATTGTGCCTTCGCCTTTCGGGAGATGGCTGGGATGGGATGAGGGGATTAGAAAGACGTCTATGAACAATGAAATATAGGCTATTGATATAAAAATATACCGAGGTGGAAGGTGGAAACGATTTATAAAATAACTTTGGCGGACGCTAAACGGATTGCGCATGCCGCAGAAATGGAAGCGAAAATGAATAACTGGGAGGTGGTTATTGCCATTGTCGATCAGGGCGGGCATTTGCTCTATCTGCAACGCGATAATGCACAATTAGGCAGTATTGATGTGGCTATCGGTAAAGCTAAAACGGCCTTGATGTTTCGCTGCCCGACCAAGGCTTTGGAAAAAATGGTCAGCGAGGGCAAACAAGTCTATTTGAATTTGAATAATATTATACCGGTAGAAGGTGGTGTTCCCTTGGTATACAATGGCCAAGTGGTGGGTGGTCTCGGTGTGAGCGGCGTTAATTCGGTTGAAGATGGATATGTCGCCAAAATGGCCGCTAAAACCCTGTAGTTTCGTTATTAAGCACAGAACGGAGTAAAACAAACGTTGACTGTGCTGGGTAATAAATCTGTATAAAACGGTTTGTTTTATACAGACATAAAGCATTTTTAGTGCTTACCCGGCGTTGTTCGTAGCAAGGCCGGGTGAAAATCAACTGAGTGTCCAATCCTGAGGTGTCTCATGAATGAAGTTAAGCGTCCGTTGTCACCGCATTTGCAAGTCTATCGTTTGCCGTTGACCGGCATTATTTCCATTACGCATCGAATGACCGGTGTATTCCTGTCGTTAGGTATTATTCTGATAGTTTCAATTTTTGTTATCCTGTCTCAGGGAGAACAGGCTTATAGTTCATTGCAGATAAGTTTAAATCTGTTTTGGGTGCAAATCTTCTTATGGGGCTTTATCTATGCCTTGTTTTTTCATTTATGTCATGGTGTCCGGCATTTGATTTGGGATGCCGGTATGGGGTTTGAACGTGATGACATGAATCGTTATGCCGTGATCGAACTGATTGCTTCTGTTATTTTGACAGGGCTTGTTTTCATATTTTTTCAAGGATAAATCATGCGCTATCAATCCGCATTGGCCCGCGCCCAGGGGATGGGATCGGCCAAATCAGGTACACATCACTGGTGGATGCAAAGGATTACCGCAATCGCCTTGCTGCCTTTAAGTTTTTATCTTCTCCAATTTCTTTATTTAATATTAACCGCGCCGTATTCAGAAACCCGGGAATGGATACAGCAGGCGTTTAACAGCACGGCTTTAATTTTGTGGATTATCGCGGTTTGTTACCATGCCGCGTTAGGTCTGCAAGTGGTGTATGAAGATTATATTTCCAGTATAGGGCGGCGCATGACCCTGGTCTGGTTGACGCATCTTGTTTTTACTGGATTGGCCGTGACGGCCATTATCGCCATTTTTAACCTTGTATTCGCTGGATAATACCATGACATCAAATTACAAAATTATTGAACACAAGCATGATGTCGTCGTCGTCGGCGCAGGTGGTGCCGGTTTGCGCGCTACCTTCGGTATGGTGGAAAAAGGCCTGAAAACAGCGTGTATCACCAAGGTTTTTCCAACCCGAAGTCATACTGTGGCGGCGCAAGGTGGCATTAGTGCGGCGTTAGGCAATATGGGTGAAGACGACTGGCGCTATCATATGTACGATACCGTCAAAGGTTCGGATTGGCTGGGCGATCAGGATGCCATCGAATATATGTGCCGGGAGGCGGCGGCCGCGGTTCTGGAACTGGAACATTACGGTGTACCTTTTTCCCGCACTGAAGATGGCAAAATTTACCAACGTCCCTTTGGCGGCATGACCACGCATTATGGCAAAGGCACCGCGCAAAGAACCTGTGCCGCCGCTGATGTGACAGGTCATGCCATTCTACATACGCTGTATCAACAGGCTTTGAAGCATAAGGCGGAATTTTTTATCGAATATATCGCACTCGATTTGATTATGGATGGCGATGAATGCCGGGGTGTTTTGGCCTGGTGCCTGGAAGACGGTTCATTGCATTTATTTCGCGGCCATCAAACCGTCCTGGCGACCGGTGGTTATGGTCGTTGTTATTTTTCATGCACCTCGGCGCATACGGTAACGGGCGATGGCAATGCGATGGTACTGCGGGCGGGGTTGCCATTACAGGATATGGAGTTTATCCAGTTTCATCCGACCGGCATTTACGGGGCGGGCTGTTTGATTACCGAAGGGGTGCGTGGAGAGGGTGGTTATCTGACCAATTCGGAAGGAGAACGTTTTATGGAGCGGTATGCGCCAACGGCCAAGGATTTGGCGTCACGCGATGTCGTCAGCCGGGCCATGACCATAGAAATCAATGAAGGACGGGGCGTTGGCCCAAATAAAGACCATATCTATTTACATCTTGAACATCTTGATCCCGCCATTATTCACGAACGTTTACCCGGAATTTCCGAAACCTCGCGTATCTTTGCCGGTATCGATGTCACAAAACAGCCGATACCGGTGATTCCGACGGCGCATTACAACATGGGCGGTATTCCGACCAATTACAAGGCCGAGGTGATGACCTTGAAAAATGGTCAACCCGATACCGTGGTGCCTGGTTTGATGGCCATTGGTGAAACCGCCTGTGTCTCCGTTCATGGTGCCAATCGCTTAGGCTCTAATTCATTGCTGGACATTATCGTGTTCGGGCGTTCGGCCGCTATCCATTGTGCCGAAATGATCAAGCCAGGACAGGCACATAAACCCTTACCGTCCGATGCCTGTGATAATGCATTGGTGCGTTTCGATAAAATTCGCCATGCGAAAGGGTCGCTGAAAACCGCCGAGATTCGATCAGCCATGCAAAAAACCATGCAAACCCGGGCGGCTGTGTTCAGAACCGGAGACACGCTGGCGGAAGGTATCGCCGAAATGCAACAGGTCGCCGATTCATTTGACGATGTGAGCGTCAGTGATAGCTCGTTGATTTGGAATACCGATTTGGTGGAAACATTGGAGCTGGATAATTTGCTTCGACAGGCAACTGTGGCCATTCATGCCGCTCATAACCGGCAAGAAAGCCGCGGCGGTCATGCGCGGGAAGATTTTCCGAAACGTGATGATGAGAACTGGATGAAGCATACCTTGACCTGGCAAGATGATAGCGGTGTCAAGATAGATTATCGCCCTGTTCATCTTTACACATTGACCGACGAGGTTGATGTTATCCCACCTAAAGAGAGGGTTTACTGATGGTTGAATTTTCCTTGCCTAAAAATTCCAGATTGACGGAAGGTAAAACCTTTCCTGCCGCCGCGGATGCCAAAAATGTAAAAGTTTTTGAAGTGTACCGCTGGGATCCCGATTCGGGGGAAAACCCGCGCATCGATCATTATGAAATAGACCTGGAACAATGCGGGCCGATGGTATTGGATGCGATTTTAAAAATCAAAAATGAAATTGACCCAACCTTGACGTTTCGTCGCTCCTGCCGTGAAGGAGTGTGTGGCTCTTGCGCGATGAATGTCAACGGTAGAAACACCCTGGTTTGTACCAAGGCAATTTCAGATTACGATGGCGTCATTAAAATCTTTCCACTGCCGCATATGAAGGTGATCAAAGATCTGGTGCCCGATATGAACCATTTTTACGCCCAGTATGCCTCGATCAAACCCTGGATCGAAACGCAAACGCCTGCGCCTGCTGACCGTGAACGTCTGCAAAGCCGCGAGGATCGCGCCAAACTCGATGGTCTGTATGAATGCGTTTTGTGCGCCTGTTGCTCGACCAGCTGCCCCAGTTATTGGTGGAACAGCGATCGTTATTTAGGGCCTGCTGTCTTGTTGCAAGCCTATCGCTGGTTGACCGATAGCCGCGACGAAAACACCGGCGCGCGTCTCGATGAATTGGAAGATCCGTTCAAACTGTATCGTTGTCATACCATCATGAACTGTACCGACACCTGCCCGAAAGGCTTGAATCCAGCCAAAGCCATTGCCGGTATCAAGCAAATGCTGGTCGAACGCAAGTGACATGAATGCGGATTTAAACAAACTGCGCTGGCGTTGCCAGCGTGGGACGCTGGAGCT